>Ga0129306_1000286_pt1 | contig 85674 bp, 76 predicted proteins | sample P827metagenome_FD_94438 | JGI IMG/M metagenome (GOLD analysis project Ga0129306, IMG submission 94438) | Capybara group fecal microbial communities from Wisconsin, USA - P827 metagenome | ecosystem: Host-associated > Mammals > Digestive system > Large intestine > Fecal | place: USA: Wisconsin...
CAACAGCCAGATGCTGCAGTGGATGCTGGCTCCGAATGATCCAAGAGATTTCACCGTGACGTTCTACAATACGGTTGACGGCTCGACGATGAAGGAACTGAAGGGCACAGGCTGCTACTGTGTCAACTACAAGGAGAAGTGGGAGGATGGTCAGGAGCACTTCGAAGAGATGGAGATCGTCTGCCAGAAGATCGAGAACGGTCCCGTCAGCTTCGAGAACCCCTGGAAATAAGCGAGTAAACGAGTGAAGAGCCGAACTTGTTCGAGCTCTTCCGAGCATGAGCTTTTTCGATGCGAAGCATCAAGTAGGCGATAAAGCGCAACAAAAAAGCCCCACCAACTGGCGGGGCTTTTTTGCTTATTTCTTGCATCTGTAGAATTTCTCGAGGGTGCGGTAGGCGTTCTCCTTTTCTGGGGAAGCGACTTCTTTCGACTCGACATCGATCTTCATGACGGGAGCGGCGTCGATGTTTTCCTTGGTGATGGCGCTCCATTGGGGAAGGTCCTCACCGTTTGGATTGCCCGTCTTGCAGAAGTTGGCATAGTAGGAGAGGAACAGTTTGGAGATGGCATAGTCCTCATCCTGCCAGTCGTAGTACTCGTTGGTGTCGAGGGTACCCATGGCATACTCGATATCAGCAGAATGGACGGCACCAGGAGCGATGGCGGGCTGCTGGGCTTCAGCCTTCTTCTCTTCAGCGGTCTTCTCTCGCACACCACCAGCCAGAGCGCCCGTCTTGTCACCCATCTTGGCAGATACCTGAGGACGCGGATGCATATAGTGGTAGCGATAGACGGGCTGGCCAGAGGTATTCACATGGTAGTCGCAGACTTTCCAGGTGGGGAAGCCTGTGAAAAGGTCGGAAGCAAGGTCGAGACCCTTCTGGCTCAGGACATCCTCGTCAGTCGTAATGCCATAGGCAGCGAAGATCTCGTCTGTCATATCGCCAAACTGCGCCTTCATGGCGTTCTTGTAGTTCTGGAGTGTGGGCGCCTGACCTTTGAGCGACTGTGAGGGATGGCCTTCAAGGGAGTTCCAACCTGCGAGCAGAGGTACCTGTGCCTGCTGACCTTTCTCGAATACGGCATCGGCGCTCTCAGTCATGAAGTGGCCGTCGAGCACCACGGTAGCCATACCTTTTGGAGGCAAGATTTTTTGCAGTGAGTCAGCGTTCATGGCCATGGCATCAGTGAGACTGGCGATACCTGCTTGCTTCAACAGTTCAGCACCTGCAGCATCGGCATCGGCCTGTGAGGTAGGCTCGTATGGCAACACCTCTGCGCCAGAAGAGAGCAAAGCACCTGCGATGAGGTTCTTGGAGAGGGGCGAGCACATAAGGAGGGAGACGGAGAAGGAACCAGCCGACTCTCCAACGATATTGATGCGCTCTGGATCGCCACCAAAAGCCGTGATATTCTCCTTGACCCACTGGATGGCTGCCACCTGATCGAGGAAGCCGAAGTTACCACTGCCCTTGTAGTCGGAAGCAGCCGTGAGTCCAGGGTGTCCGAAGAAGCCGAACACGCCCTCACGGTAGTTGGCAGTCACACCGATGACCCGCTCCGTGGCAATAGAGGAACCGTCGTAACGGGGTTCACTGCCAGAGCCGGCCATCAGTCCGCCACCGTTGAAATAAATCAGTACGGGTAGGGCGTCAGCCGTGGTCTTTGCCGTTGTCCAGATGTTGAGGTAGAGACAGTCCTCACTGCGGCCAGAGCCGCGGAAGTTCATGTCACCGAAGATGTTAGGCTGCATGGGATCGTCGCCAAACTGCTTGGCCTCGCGCACGCCCTCCCATGCCTGGAGGGGCTGGGGCGCCTTCCAACGGAGATCGCCCACAGGAGCCTGCGCGAAGGGAACACCGAGGAATTTCTTGACACCGTCTTCCTCAAAGCCTTCGAGGGTGCCATACTTGGTTTGAACCTGAAGAGTAACTTCTGTTGACTTCTGAGTGCAGGCACTCAGGATGGCGAGACCAGCAATGGCCAGCATCGCAAATGTTCTGATCGTTTTAGTCATAATTCTATAGATTGATGGAAATATTCAATAATCGGCGCAAAGATACAAATAAAATGTGAGAGCCAACACATAATCCGATTATTTTCTTGGATAATCCGCAGAAAAGATGTAAATTTGCCAACTAAAAAAACGAGATAGTGAAGATGTTAGAGAAGATGCTGAGGTTCACGGATGCAGGACTGTATGAACAGGACCAGTATATTGACTTCGAACCAGAGGAACATGTTTATACTTATAAAGGTCAGACCAGGCTCCTGCCTGTCAGTTCGTTAATCGCCTATTTCTTCGAGCCTTTCGATGCAGAACGGGCGGCTCAAAGACAGTGGGAACGCCATGGTATCCCCGTCGAGGAGTCGCTGACGAAATGGAAGCGGATAGGATGTCTGGCCTGTGAGGTGGGTACTTTCCTGCATGAGCAGACAGAGCATTTTTTCCAAGAGGGCTTCTTCGACACGGACTATACGTTCTGTTTTCAGGATAAAGAGGAACAGATCAGCATAGAAAGGGAAAAGCAGCACTTCCTGCGTTTTGTGGAGGATTACAAGATACAGCCCTATCGTCAGGAATGGCCTGTGTATGATACCGACCTGAATATCGCAGGCACCATTGATATGATCTGTAAGGAGGTTGACGGTACATTTACGATTTATGACTGGAAACGGAGTGGTAAGGTGGTGAATCTTTATGGCCAGCCTATCGTAGAGGCCTTTGGCGGAAAGACGAGCCTCAACGGCATCAACCTGCCCGATACCGCCTTCTATCACTATTGTCTGCAGCAGAACCTCTACCGTTATATGCTGGAAACGCATTATGGCATCCGTGTGCGTGGCATGAACCTTGTGGTGCTCTGTCCTGACTATCCGACGTATTACGTGGTTCAGGTACCTCGGATGGAGGAAGTTATAGAACAAATTATCGCCCTCTGTCATCAGAAGGATTTGGGGCACAAATTACTGTCTGTCAAGTGAAATAATTGAAATTATTGCTTGCGTTTCAAAGAATTTGCACTACCTTTGCACTCGAATTCGGTTCACCCTTGGGTGATGAAAAGGGAATCGGGTGAGAATCCCGGACAGTCCCGCTGCTGTAAACCGCTTTTTTCGATACAAACACCGTGTCACTGAGAAATTGGGAAGACGTTTGTTTTCAGGGCGGCAAAGTCAGAAGACCTGCCGATGAGAATATTCGCATGACGCTTCGAGGACGGTGGTGCGAACCAATAAAAGATGCTAGACAGGACTTGGGTTTTTCTTATGATGCCCAGCCTGCTGTCGATGACAGCTAAGGGGCAGGTTATCCGTAACGATACCGTGACGGACAGGGTGCATCAGCTTCAGGAGGTGACGGTGACGGAGAGCCGTCGCCAGCATGAGGTGACGAGTACCGCCCCCCTGCATATCATCGACCGTGAGGAGATGCTGACGCTTGGTGTGACGGATGTGGCCGATGCCCTGCATCGTATTCCTGGTGTCACCCTGCGCGACTACGGTGGGGCAGGTGGTATGAAGACAGTATCGGTACGTGGTTTCGGTGCGAAACATACGGGTGTCAGTTATGACGGTATCATGCTCAGCGACTGTCAGAGCGGGGAGATTGACTTGTCGCGATACAGTCTTGACAATGTGGACCAACTATCGCTGGTCATAGGTGACAATGATGACATCTTCATCCCTGCCCGTAATGCCTCGGCTTCGGCAGTTCTCAATTTCCAAACGATTGGTATGCCGACAGCAGATATCCATCCTCATCTGAAGGCCCAATTAAAGATGGGTTCCTTTGGCTATGTCAGTCCGTTCCTGCGCTATGAACAGAATCTGTCAGAGCGATTCGCCTTCTCCACCGTGGGAGAATATACGTATGCAGAAAATGACTATCCCTACGAACTGCTCGATAAGACGGATTACCGAACCAACAGTCGGATGAGCACAGGCCATGGGGAGTTAAACTTCGTATGGAATGTCAATCCTTTCAACCGTCTGAGTGGTAAGGTCTATTATTACGACAACGCCCGTCAGTTACCTGGTGTGGTTCACTATTATACCAACTTGTGTAAGGAGTCATTGCACGACCAGAACTTCTTCGGACAACTGCAATACCTGACACATAACCGCACAGGATGGTCGCTGAAGTGGAATGCCAAGTTTAACTGGAACGGCTCCGCCTATGAAGACCCCCTGATTCCCAAACGTAATTACGATGCGAGCTACTGGCAGCGCGAGGCCTACACCTCAGTGGCAGTGCTCTACACGCCAAATGAGCAATGGGCTTTCGACTATTCGGCCGACTACAGCTTCAACAACCTGAGCAGTTCCTCCCCCAGGACGGTTGGCACTCGTCCCTATCGTCATACAGTGCTCCAGTCAGCGACGGCCAAGTACCATAACCAACGGCTGACAGTGCTGGGTCGTCTGCTCTATTCGCTCTATCTGAATGATGCCAAGGACGGGGAGAGCGCGCGGAATATGCGACGGTTGTCGCCATCGCTTTCCCTGTCGTACAAGCTGTTGCCCGACTATGACCTCTTCGTGCGTGCTTCTTATAAGAACATCTTCCGCTCACCGACTTTCAATGAGAGTTACTATTTCCATTATGGTAGCACCGACCTGTTGCCAGAGAGCACAGACCAGTATAATATTGGACTTACATGGAAAGGACGGTTGTCTGCCGTCAGTTGCCAGTTGACTGCCGACGGTTACTACAACCATGTGGAGGATATGATAGTCGCCGTGCCCTACAACATGTTTATCTGGACCTGCATTAATGTGGGGAAGGTTCATGTCTTTGGAACCGACCTGACAGCAAATTGTCAGTGGTCATTGACTGATCGTCAGAAGTTGGAACTGGCAGGTAACTACAGTTACCAACGGGCGGAGAACCGCACAAACCCCACGTCGCCCTATTATAAGAACCAGATCGCCTATATACCAGAGCACTCGGGCTCTGTCGCCTTGGGGTGGGAGAACCCCTGGATCAGTCTCTCCCTGCATGGCTCTGGTGTCTGCAGTCGCTGGGCGAACAACCAGCATACGGAGGGATCGATGATTGATGGCTACTGGGACATGGGCCTCACGGCCTGGCACATTTTTTGCTGGGGACGACAGCAGGTGGAGGCCCGTTTCGACCTGAAGAACCTCTTCGATACACAATATGAGATCGTACATTTCTATCCCATGCCGGGAAGAAGTTGGCAAGTATCTGTTAAATACCAAATTTAAATAATAACAAAAATGAAAAAGTATCTTTTAAGTTTGATGATGCTGGCGATGGGCTCAGCCCTCGTGACATCATGTCTGAGTGATGATGACAACAACAAGAAAGACTCCGAGACGATAACCTATACCTCGGGTGTGTATGTGATTAACAATGGTACGTGGAACCAGAACAATGGCAGTCTCACGTATTTCGACTACGAAACGCTGAAGGCACAGCAGTTGTTGAATGGAGCAGGTGGTCTGGGCGATACACCCAATGATGCCTATACCAAGGGCGACACCATCTTCGTGGTTGGTTCTACCGACAATATGATATTTGTGGTGAACAAGAAGGACTTCAGCATCATCAAGGCTATCAGTACCACAGGGACGATGGGTGAGGCAGAAGGCTACAATCCGCGTCACATCACATGTTATGGAAATAACATCTACTTCACGACCTATGGCGGCTATGTAGGCATCCTCGATGCCAAGACCCTTGAGATGTCACAGATCAAATACCAGGTAGGTTCAGCCCCGGAAGGACTGACCGTGGGAGGAACAAGCGCAGAACCTACCTTATATGTGGCTAACAGTGATTATGGTTATGGCAACGCCTCTATCTCTAAGATTAACTTGAGCAGCGGTACCGTTGAGGAGATCAAGAACGAGAAAATCCAGAATCCTCAGGAGATCGTTGCATACGGAGATATTCTTTATATCCTTGATTGGGGACACTATGACGAATCGTGGAACCAGATAGATGCTGGCTTGTACTGCTACAACAATGGCGTTGTGACGAACTTGATAGAAAATGCTACAGGTTTAGGTGTTGGCATGGTATATCTGAACGGTACAACCATCGTCGGTTATAACCTTGTAACCTTCAATGACCCTTATGGAAATACCTCCAAACCGACTTACAGTATGTTTAACACCTATACTGGTACAAGGACTAATCTGACCCTTACGGGTGATCAGGGTTATGAGATATTCAGTCCTGCAGCCATTGCCGTGGATCCTATCAGGGGGTATATCACCATTGCCTCGCGTTCAATGGATCCTGAGACAGGTTATACCAGTTATACGCTGCCTGGTTATGCGAATATGTACACCAGCAGTGGCGAGTATATCAAAAATTCACACTTTGAGACAGGTATTGAGCCTCACATGATAGGCTTCACCTTTGACAAGCAGACCTATACCTATTAATGAAGCACCTGTTAGGACTTCTCCTTGCATTGTTACTGTTCTCCTGTGGCAGCCAGACAGGGCGCCATCAGGGGAGCGGTGACAGTCTGGCTTTCAAGTACGCCACACTACCATCGGTCGTCGAGTACGACGGCTATACGGTGGTGACACTGGCCAACCCTTGGAAGGATGGTAAGGCACTACACACCTATGTCCTGGTGCCCCGTGATGCCCAGTTGCCCGTCCATCTTCCCAAAGGCACGGTGATCCGTACACCGCTTCAGCGAGCTGTGGTCTTTACGACTGTTCATAGTGCCCTGTTGATGAATCTCGGTTGTCAGGATAAAATCGCGGGTGTGGCTGATCTCAAGTATATCAAGATTCCTTGGATTCAGGAGCAGGTGGCACAAGGGCATATCGCTGACTGTGGCGACGGTATGAGCCCTGTCATCGAGAAGATCATCGACCTGCATCCTGATGCCATCCTCCTTTCCCCATTTGAGAACAGCGGTGGCTATGGCAAGTTGGAGGATATCGACATCCCACTCGTGGAGTGTGCGGAATATATGGAGGTGTCACCTCTGGCCCGTGCAGAGTGGATGCGTATCTATGGCTTGCTCTTCGGTTGCCAGGAGAAGGCCGACAGTCTCTTTGCCGTGGTCGATAAGAACTACCACGCCCTGAAGCAACAAGCTCAGAAGGCTGGCAAGGGACGTTCGGTGGTGGTCGATAAACAGGTGGGCTCCGTGTGGTATGTCCCAGGCGGCCGCAGCACCATCGGACAGATGATCAAGGATGCGGGAGGACAGTATCCTTGGGCGGATGATGAGCACAGCGGCTCACTCTCGCTGCCTTTCGAGACTGTACTGGAGAAGGCCAGCGATGCCGAAGTGTGGTTGTTCCGCTACGACAGTGAACAGCCGATGACACGCGAGCAACTGCTGGCAGAAAAGGAAGGGTATAGCCAGTTCCGCGCCTTCCAGACGGGCGAACTGTACGGCTGTAACGTCACGACCTCACTCTTCTACGAGGAGTCGCCCTTCCGTCCTGATTGGCTGTTGAATGATTTCATCCAGATGATCCATCCCGAGATCAAAGGGCAGGCACCCATTCGTTATTATAAGAAACTCTCCGCAAAATAAGTACCCCTTTAGGATAATTCCGTGGCCCTTATTGCGCAATAACCAAATTTTTCTGCGGAGCCTCCAAATTTTCCTATCGTGGCTCCGCTTGGATGAATTCTCTCGAGAATTGGCCGCTTTCTCATGTGTGCGCAGGCGTATAGTTGTCTTACTCACTTTTTAACCCGCTCATCCCGCCTATCCCACACGTAATAATTATTACCTCCAGTGTGGGATAGGCGGGATGAGCGGGTTGTTTTAGGCTTAAGACAACTACCGCGCGCAAGGATTTATTTCACGGTTATTTTTTTACCGTTTTGGATGACAATGCCCTTATATGACGTACCTACCTTCTGGCCGGCGAGGCTGTAAATGGCATCGTTGTCCTTTACGGTCTTGACCGTTTTCATCGCTGTCTCACCACCTTTGCGCCTTTCATAGACTTGAACCTTCTTCAAAACGGTGGTGCCGGCAACCCAGCCATTCCCTAATACGACGAAACCATCTCTCCATGTGTTGCCGACAAAACTGGAGAAGTCGATATCGATAATCTGGAAATCGTCATTCGCTGTTACAGGAACTTCACACACGAGTCTAACATCCCAACTACCAAAAAACATCCAATAGGTACCGTCAGAGGGCACCTTCAGTGTCAGGCGGACGATGTAATCGTGCCCTTCCTCCAACGACAAGGCTGCATCTGTTATGGTTGTCTTTGGGTACCAGTTCTGCTCTCTTACATAAGGATTGGTAATGGCCAGACCTTCATCCGTTGTCTCAAAACTCCAATCAGGTTCTTCACCATCCCACCAGTAGATATACTCTACATTTGACCAATCCTTCTCATAAATGATTCTCATGCCATTCTCGTCGAATGGACCAATGTCGTAGGTGTCTGGCAGATCGTTTGGATGGATAGTCAGACCAAGTTCGTGTGGACTATAATAGAGGATACCATAGTTCCCGCTTTGATAGAGGTTATTGAGTATCAGAATTAACTCAAGTACTTCTTGCGAGGTCTTCACTTGGCAAAGCAAGGTGTGCCTATTATTATCGTCTTCGCTGGTCTCAAGCGTCACATTATTGCCAAGGTGTTCCAATATGTCGTCTATTTGGAAACCGTCGTCTAAAAACACAGTGATTCTTGGGTAGATCCAGACAGTCCGCTTCTCTGCTTGATAGATATCCGTCATCTGATATATTTCCGATACATAATAATTGCCATCGGGCAAAATATAGGTTTTAAGCACAAAGAACTTGTTATCGTCGTATTTGACGATGGCTTTATCTTCCGTCATCCTTTTGCCATCTAACAGATTGTTAAGGGTTTCCAGACTTTCATCGTTCATCGCCATGACAAGGCTGTAGTTGCTTGATGCGTCGGGAATCAGTTCCATAAACACGTCATTCCACCAATATCCCCATTGCGCATTGGTGCTCAAACAACTGAGGAACAAATACACCACTAATATACTCTTTTTCATAACCCTTTTTGTTTTTAAGTTTGACGTTGCAAAGATAATCAAAACTTAATCAGGTTGGTTAAAAAAGCATGATAAATCTGTTCACAAGTAGAAGTGAAGCAAATTCACTTAACAAGAAGTTTCTTGCCATTCATGATGACAATGCCTTTATAAGAAGCGTTCACCTTCTGTCCTGAGAGATTGTAGAAGACAGCGTCAGCATCTTTCACAGACCTGACGCTCTGGATGCCTGCGGTACTCGTTTTCTCAAGCACCTCAACCTCCTTGAGAATCGTGGTGCCTACAACCCAACCAAACCCAAGCACGACAAAAGCGTTTACAACCCTGCCTTTATACTCTGGGTACTCAACATCGATGATCTGAAAGCCGTCTCTGGCTGTGGCTGCAACTTGACTAAAAAATCTGATATCCCAGTTACCCATACATAACCAGTATGTACCATCAGAGGGCACCTTCAGGGTCAGGCGAACGATGTAATCATGGCCATCCTCAAGTATAAGGTTGTCACCAATAACTGTCATCTGAGGTTGCCAACTTTGATCCTGCACCTGAGGATTGGTAATCGCTATACCATCATCAACAATCTCTATTGTAGCATCAGTTTCTCCGTCAGTGAAAGAAGACCATAGGGGAAGTTCTGCCAGTCCCTCAAAGTTCACTTTGGCAAGCGATACCAGCGTATCGTTCTCCTCTTGTGCATTTGCACACAAGCAATTCAGCATGATGATTACGAATAATAAACTCTTTCTCATAACCTCAAGGTTTTATTACCTGATTTTTTCGATTTCATCGTCAAATTGATCTGCATTCCCCTCTATCCCGAATACTTTCTTCAGAAGGTTTTTGCGAATATTAGAAACGTAGGAAGGTACACATTGCTTCAACTTGGCCATCTCGTTGGGCAAGATGTGTACTCGCGACAACAGGCAGATATCATATTCAATCTCTGTCAATGGGGCTGCATCCGGATTCATGATATCATGGAATACGGGGATCTCATATTCCACCAATGAGCGCAACAGTTTCCAGTCGTTGATGGTCGGATACTGTGGTGGGTTACTTTTTGCCATCGACCTAAGGCGCCTTGTGATCTTTGCATTCTTCAATCGATAATCCAAGGCGGCCTCCTTGAAAAGACGGTAACGCCTGAAGAAATACCCAACCAGAATACTTGATATCAGGAGCACGATGATGGCTGTCAGCCAGGCAATCTTAGCCTCCGACTCTTTCTGCTTAGCAAGGAATCTTTGATAATTGAAGTTATAGGAAGCCTGAAATTTCTGAATGTTTTCCATCTCGGAAAGTGAGTAGGCTGAATCATTCAACTCGTAGGCAAGCGTGGCGTATTTGGCGATGGAATCGGAATTCTTTTTCTGTTCATACACCTCTTGCAAGCCTTTACAACCAGCAATTTGATTACGGATGTCCTGCCCGTCGCGCAGTTCCTTCCTAAACCAGTACTCGGCAGAATCAGGTTGATGAGTGGCCAGATAGCATTCACCTTTTATATAATAATAGATCTCAAATCCTTTGGCGATATTCTTATCATCATCAAACAATCCAGATTCTTGCTCATAGAAGCGACTATATTTAAGGGCTTTGGAGAGATCTCCCTTTTTCAATAAGGATGTGATGGTGCTACCTCCAAGTGTACGGGCAGCCCTGTCCTTCCTGCCAATCTCACGGAACTGTTGTGCAGCCCGTTCCTTGATGTAAATAACAGAATCAGGCATCTTAAGGAAATCATATGCACCACTCTGCTGGGAATAGCGTTTGATAGCCTGTAAGGTGTCCTTATCCTTCCAGGCGTAATACTCTGATAGTCTCAGCTCCTTCAACTCGCTACGAGGCTGAACTTGGGTATGATAAATCGAAGCGCACTGTCCATGGATAAGACTTAATAGTTTGTAATTACAATCAGCTTGCGTTGTGTCAGCACAATTTGCGGCCTCATAATAAGTTACCAGTGCACGAGGTAGTTCGTTGAGATCATAATAGGTACATCCGAGGATATACTTGGCACGCATTTGCTCGTTGGCATTGCCATGGCGGTCGAAGTACAGCACTATGGATTCTGCGAGAGAATCGTTAAGCAATTGTTCACCGTTGCTGTTCTGCAGTTCCAACTCTTCCAATTGCTGCCGCATAGGCGTATTATCGCCTGAGCACCCCGCTGTCAGGCACAGGATGCATAAGCACAACATGATATGGGACAGACCTTCTCGTTTCATCACATGCAAAGATAATCATTAATACGGAAACGGCCAAACAATTTAGGATAATACGTTGTGAAATCTATTCACAAAGACTCGGTGAGTTCCTATTAACGGGAAATAGGGCAAAGTTTACTACAAAAGAGGGAAATTACAAATAATTTGTTTACCTTTGCAGATCAGAACCCTAAAACCTAAGTAAATGATGAAAAGAATGCAACTATTGATGCTTACTCTTGGCTTGACGATGACCGTGCAGGCACAGAAGGCACCTGTGTTTGAGACTTCTGCCAAGGATGAAATTGCCGCTAACCATTATTTAGCGGGCAGTAACTATCTGGACTACGACCGTCAGTTATCCACAAAGCCGCTGACACCCAGTCCGAAGGGCTATGAACCTTTCTATATAAGCCACTACGGACGGCACGGTTCGCGCTGGCTGATCTGGGATGGTGAATACACCCTGCCCATGAACACGCTGAAGGAAGCCCGTGAGGCTGGGAAACTGACGGAGACGGGCGAAGAGACACTGAAGAAACTGGAAGCCTTCTATCCGACAACCATCAAGCGCTTGGGTGACCTGACGACCGTCGGTGAGCGCCAGCACCATGGCATCGGTAAACGTATGGCCCAGAACTTCCCTGAGATCTTCAAGACAAAGGACCTGAAGATCGATGCGCGTAGCACTGTGGTCATCCGTTGTATCCTTTCGATGATTGCCGAGTGTGAGGAATTGGCAGCAGCCAATCCCACGGCTCAGATCCACAACGATGTCAGTGAGTCACTGCAATATTACTTGAACCAGCCCTGGGAGGGCGTCGTCAAGGAAGAGGGAAAGACCGGCGACAAGGAGGATAATGCCTATAAGCAGAAATACACCCACCCAGAGCGATTGATGAAGGTACTTTTCAATGACCAGCAGTGGGTATATGACAATGTTCGTGCGGGTGACTTCATGCGCCGTCTCTTCGACGTGGCTGCTAATATGCAGAGCCACGACACGGATATCGAACTGCTGTCGCTTTTCACCGATGAGGAACTGTACGACCAGTGGCGTATCCGCAATATCGGCTGGTATCTGGACTATGGCGCTTCACCTGTTTCGGGCACGAAGATGCCGTTCAGTCAGTTGAACCTGCTCAAGAACATCATTGAGACTTCCGACACTGTTACTCAGACACAGGCTACGCTGCGCTTCGGCCATGAGGTATGCGTGATGCCGTTGGCTTGTCTATTGGAACTCGACAACTGTGGCATGGCCGTGGATAACCTCGACGAACTGGATACCTACTGGCGCAACTACCGTATCTTCCCCATGGGCTGTAACATCCAACTGGTGTTCTACCGTCCGAAGAAAGGGAAGGAGGGGGACATCCTCGTGAAGGCCCTGCTGAACGAACGCGAAACTTATATGCCCGCTAGCACCGACAACTGGCCTTACTACAAATGGAAGGACCTGCGTGAATACTATCTCAACAAAATCGCTACCTTCGAACAGGAGGCAGCGACTAAGTAGATCATGAAGATGACGGCTTAGTTGATCTTCGACGTCATCGGGCTCCGAACACCCTTATAATTCTTCAGGTACGCCTTGGCTGATCCGAAACTCAGGAACAAGTCGAGGCGTACGGGTATATGGTTCTGGTCGTCGGTGATGTAGAAGCGGATCAGTTCGTGGCTCTTGTTGTCCTCCCACTCGTAGAACGAGAAGACCAGACAGCGGAACTTCTCCTTGGTGTCGCTCACCTTGAAGTTCTCTTTTCCGCGATACTCCAGCCAGGAGTTGCTCAGACGGCGCGCATCACTGATAGGCATGCGGATAATGTTGCCTTTCTTCATCGTTGAGGCATCGAAATTGCGGGCACGGAGGAAGATCGACATCATGTCGTAGATGCAAGCCTTGTATTCCGAGGTCTTCCAGTGCTCCTCACCGTCGGCATCGATACGGTGTTTCTTCAGTTTGCTGTAGCCGTGGGGATAGCTATACCAGATTTCATCCACGTAGTATCTCTCACCCTCACGTGCTCCCTTGCGAAAGTAGAGTGGTGAGAGATCCGTACTACAGTACGACAGCAATGTGTCACGCATCGTAAAGTATTTGTCGAGTTTGTCGTTACCACGTGTGATGAGGTAGGATTTCCAGGCGTCTTTCCCATCGAACTTGGTCATCTTTGTGTCCATAGAAGCTGAGCCCACCTTCACCCAGATAAACTTCCAGTTGAAGTAGAGGTCGTAGTTCAGCGACTCACCCGACTTGAAGGCAGTATTCTCAATGCCGCATAGGGACTGGGCCAGAGATGACATGGCAAAGCCACACATCACGCATATTAAACATAGAATTCTTTTCATTTCTTCTTGATATTAATCTTGTCTTTGTTGTATTCAATACCTAATTCCTGAGCTCGTTTGGCATTGCGATTCTGAAGTTTCTTCTTGTTGCCTCCCTTCTGTTTCGTTAGAGCCGATGGCTTCTGCTTATAACGTGGGGTGCCAGTGAGATTCCATGATTGGGTAAGGTCCCACTTCTCCTTGCATTCGATCTCACGGGTATAGTAATAGACATCCTCCGGCTGCAGATCGGCATCGTAGTCACCCGTATCCCAGATGCCATTGCCGTTTGCATCCACAAAGGCCCTGACATAGTATTTCGCGGGTGTGATATAGTCAAAATGGGCCGTATTGCCCTTGGCCAGCATCTCCTTTACCACGTTGCCTGAAGAATTGAGCAGTTGGACTCTTAGCGGCAGGGTGTCTGTGATCCCGCTGAGGTTGAGGGTCAGGGTACTGTACTCGTCCAGTGCCTTCACCTTGATGCCCTGTTTATAGGGATCGGAGACCAGACCGTAGATGTCCTCGAAGGCTGCCGAGTCGATCTCTAAACTGTACTCTATGTCTGGCTGCCATTCTGCCTGGATCTCAAACTGACGTAACTTCTGCGGCACAGCCAGGAATCTAAAGGGGGCCTCGTACCATACCGAGTCGATCATAGAATAGAGATGGACAGCCGCTGTATCACAGCGCAGCAGGGGCGTGGGCATCTCAATGGTGATCTTCTTGTCAGGATCCATCTTTGTGGGGACGGTGTAGTTCGGTTTCAATGGGGTCACTGGATAGATGGAGTCGTATTTCTCATCCCGCTTCTTTCTCTTCTCCTGCTCTTTCTGCCATTTCTCAAACTCATTGGTCTTCTCCTTCAGCCGTTTCCCATACGGTACCTTAGCCAATATCTCAACGGCCGAGTCTGTCTGAAGGACCAGATTACCCAAGCTGTCGGTCATCATATAACTGATATCCATCCGAAGTGTGTCCTGATTGACGAGTGTCGTGTCGCGCAGCCAGTAGTGGACGGTGTCACGTTTCTCTGTGGCTTCGATGACGAAAGCACTGTCGGCTTCGAAGTTCAGCCCCCTGATGACAGGTAATAAGGAGTCGCCACAACTGAAGAACAAACTGAGTTTCTCTGCATCCTTGCGCTCTGTTTTTACCAGATAACGCTCCGTTGGGGTATGGGTGAACGCCAATAGTGTGATGTCGTCAGGCAGAAAGTGGGTATAGGGCGTCTGCCTGAGGGCGTCAATATGCAGGGAGTCGCGCCAAATGGTGTCGATCCTGATATCGGGTTTGAAATCAGGTATGAACGTCTCGTGATTATAGGCAATCATCTCACTTCTCTGTGAGAAACGGAAGTCACCGTCCATCTCCTGCAGGGCAAAGGCTCTATAAGTGCCGGGGGCAACACCCCTGATGACGAAATGACCGTTGTCGTCAGTGCGGGAGACGCGTATCATAGGCTTGGTCTTGAAGGCCGAGTCAGCCAGGTCGTCGTAAAGTCCTACGGAGATGCCCTTGATAGGTTCCAGGTTACTGGCATCAAGCACGTATCCTGCAACCTCCAGCGTGTCAATCTGTTCACCTGTGGAGAAACTATAGGTGTAACTTCCCATGGGGTTGCCCTCGTTGTTGTCGCTGATAGCGTCGCTGAAATCGATGGTGTATGTCGTGTTCTCCTTCAGCGAGTCCTGCAGTTCCACCACAATCTTCTTACCAGCGGCCCTGATCTCTGGTACCTCTAATTGTGGCGGGGAGACGATGACCTTGTTGGTGGCATCCTCCAACTTAATGAATTCATTGAAGAAAATGGTGATCTTATTAGCCTTGACGTTGGTCGATTGGTCTGCCGGTTCACTGCCAATGACTCTGGGGGGATCATCGTCGAACCATCCGCCGTCAGGGGAGCCCATTCGCGCACAGGCCACGAAAAGTAAAAAGGTAAAAAGGTAAAAAGGCAGGAAAAGACCTTTACCCTCCATCTTCTTTCTGATGATGCTGAATATACCTTTCATTATTTACTCTTTTACTATTGTAAAGCCAACAGTTGTTCGATAGTCTCACGGGAGTTGCTCAGACGCGGAACCTTGTGCTGGCCGCCGAGTTTACCGCGTAGCTTTAGCCAGTCGTTGAAGAGGTTCGGTCGCGCCTCGACAATCTCTAAGTGTTGGAGCGTGATGTCCTTATAGCGTTTCGCCTCGTAGTCGCTGTTGATCTCCTGCAGGTGCTTGTCGAGCAGGTCTGTAAAAAGTTGGAGGTCTGTAGGACGTTTGGAGAACTCAATAAGCCACTGGTGACGGCACTTTGCCTTCTCGTCCATGAACACAGGGGCTGCCGTATATTCAAGCACCTCCGCACCCGTCTGTTCACAGGCGTAGGCCAGTCCCTGTTCGGCGTTATCGACAATCAACTCCTCACCGAAGGCATTGATAAAATGCTTCGTACGTCCACTGATGATGAACTTATAGGGGTTCGTCGAAGTGAACTGGACGGTATCACCGATCTCATAGCGCCAGAGACCGCACGAGGTGGAGATCACCATGGCGTAGTTCTTGCCTGTCTTTACAGCCCAAAGGGGTACGGGGTCGCCACCCTCCATGGGGATAAACTCATAGAACACCCCATAGTCGAGCATCAACAGCATCGCCTTGTCATTAGGATCATCTTGAATGCCGAAGAAACCCTCACTGGCGTTATAGGTCTCCATATAGTGCATCTTAGGTGAGGTAATCAGGCGTTTGTACTGTTCACGGTAAGGCGTGAAGGCCACGCCACCGTGGAAGAATACCTCGATATTGGGCCATACTTCCTCCAGATGCGTCTTACCCGTGAGTTCCATCATACAGGTGAGCACGGAGAGCATCCATGAAGGTACACCGGAGATATTGGTGACGTTCTTGTTCATGGCTTCTTCTGCAATCCGTTCGCGCTTTACCTCAAAGTCAGAGAGCAAGGCCGTCTGTTTTTTCGGCACACGGACGAAATTCACTAAGGGGTTGATATTCTCAATCAAGATAGCACTGAGGTCACCTACCAGAGAGTCTTTCAGATTATAGTTCGGTGCATGGCTACCGCCGAGGATGAGGCCCTTGCCGTCGAACATCCTCGACTTGGGATTGTTCCGCAGGTAGATGGCTACGGAGTCACGTCCTCCGGCATAATGGATCTTCTGCAGACCTTCAGGACTGACGGGGATGAACTTCGACTTGTCGTTCGTCGTACCAGATGACTTTGCATACCACTTTACCTTGCCTGGCCAGAGGATATCTGCCTCACCATGACGCATACGGTCGATATCACCCTTCAACTCCTCATAGGTGTTGATAGGCACCTGACCGATATAGTTATCATAGTCCTTGATACTGCTAAAGGCATGGTTACGTCCGAATTCCGTATCACTGGCTGTCTCAATCAAATGACTAAGTACAGCCCGTTGTAAGGCCTCGCCTCCATGCTGGTACTTTTCCAAAGCATGTTGGCGGGGTACGAATAGTTTTCCAACAAATTGAGTCAGACTCATTTCTTTGCGCAATTTTGCTGCAAAATTACGCTAAACTTTCGTAATAGGGGAAAAATTTACGATTTTTTTGTATAATAAGGTATAAAGCAGTCTTCCTGTCTAAAGCATAGCGAGCGCTTGATTCTCGGCGGCTTCCATGATCTCTCGTTCTCCAGGACCCTTGTCGTTGATGCCGCAGAGATGCAGGATGCCGTGGATGATCACACGGTGCAGTTCTTCGTCGTAGGGACGGCCGAACTTATCGGCATTGGTGAAGACGGTGTCAAGCGAGATGACGATATCCCCGCTGAGCGTATGCTTCTCCGTATAGTCAAACGTGATGATATCAGTATAGTAGTCGTGACCTAAATACTCGTTGTTCACCTCTAGGATCTTGTCGTCGTTGACGAACAAATAGCCGATTTCACCGATCTTTTTTCCGTATGATTCCGCTACACGATGAATCCAATTGGATGTTTCACGTTTCTTGATATTAGGGAACTTCACCCCCTCTGCCTCGTATGTAATCATCTCTAAACTATAAACTTTAAACTGTCAACCCTTTTTTGGCAAGAAAGGACTCACATCGACGCCGAAGTGCGACAGTTCGCGCAAGGCACTCGAAGAGACGCTGGCCAGTTCCGGCTCCGTATAGAGCAGGATAGTTTCGATGCCGCCGAGCTTGCGGTTGAAATCAGCCTGCCACTGCTCATACTCAAAATCGCTCACCGTACGCACGCCTTTCACGATGAATTGGGCATTTTCCATCTTGGCGAAGTCCATCGCCAGTCCGTGGTAGGGCTTCACCTCAATACGCTCATCGTCGGCATAGAGGTCACGGATGGCCTGCATCCGCTCCTCGGCAGGACGCATGTTCGGTTTATGTACATTGTCACCCACCACACCGATGACCAGACGGTCGAACAGTGGCAAAGCACGGCGCACGATACTGTCGTGGCCGATGGTGAACGGGTCAAAACTCCCAACGAATATTCCTGTTCTCATGAGTCAAATAGGTTTGGTTCCATGATATTGCCGCCATAGGGGTTGCGGCCAAAATGCTTGTAAGCCAGTTCTGTCACCATACGGCCACGGGGTGTGCGCTTGATGAAGCCTTCCATGATCAGGAACGGCTCATAGACCTCCTCAACGGTGCCGGCATCCTCACCGACGGCAGTGGCAATCGTCGTAATACCCACAGGACCGCCCTTGAACTTGTCGATGATTGTCAATAGGATCTTATTATCGATTTCATCGAGACCATACTTGTCGATGTTCAGGGCCGTGAGGGCAATTTTGGTGATCTTGGTGTCGATACGCCCGTCACCTTTCACTTGGGCGAAGTCACGCACGCGGCGCAACAGGGCGTTGGCGATACGGGGTGTACCGCGGCTGCGTCCTGCAATCTCTAAGGCAGCATCTTCCGTGATGGGCATGCCGAGGATACGGGCAGAGCGCTCCACAATGGTCTGTAGCGTCTCAGGCTCGTAATACTCCAAGTGCATGTTGATGCCAAAACGGGCACGAAGCGGAGCCGTCAACAGACCGCTACGGGTGGTGGCACCTACGAGGGTAAAAGGATTTAGGTCAATCTGGATACTCCTTGCCGAGGGACCCTTGTCGATCATAATATCGATGCGGTAGTCTTCCATTGCCGAGTACAAATATTCCTCCACGACGGGCGACAGACGGTGGATTTCATCGATAAAAAGTACGTCGTTCTTCTCTAATGAGGTGAGGATACCTGCCAGATCACCAGGCTTGTCAAGCACGGGACCAGAGGTGATCTTGAAACCCACCCCGAGTTCATTGGCGATGATATTGCTCAGCGTGGTCTTTCCCAGTCCAGGAGGGCCGTGCAATAGGGTATGGTCGAGGGGCTCGCCACGGTATTTGGCGGCCTCTACGAACACCTGCAGGTTTTCCACGATATTCTTCTGTCCGCTGAAATCGGAGAAAGCCAGTGGGCGCAGGGCGTTCTCAAAGTCCTTCTCGCCTTGGGAAAGCCGTTCCTCGCGTATGTCAAAATCTTCGTCTATCATATATATTTTTCGCTATCGGTTGCAAAAGTACGAAATAAATTTGTAATTTTGCCCGCTGAATCGAAAAAAACTGAATGATATGTTGAAGATAATGCAACAGACGAGTCGTTGGCTGGCCTCGAACGCCTCACTTTTCATCATCGCCATCGCCGTGTTTACCTTCTTCGTACCCGATACTTTCGGGTGGGTAAGAGGTAACACGCAGACCGTCATCCTTGGCTTGATCATGCTGACGATGGGGCTAACGCTGACGACGGATGATTTCAGAATCCTGGCCCGTCGTCCCCTTGATATCCTGATAGGTGCTTGTGCTCAGTTCTTCATCATGCCATGTGTGGCATGGTTGTTGATGCGTGTGTTCCATCTGGAACCGGCCTTAGCCCTGGGTATCCTGCTGGTGGGCTGTTGTCCTGGTGGCGTGTCGAGTAATATCATGTCGTATCTCTGTCATGGTGACGTGGCATTCTCTGTCGGCATGACCTGTGCCTCCACACTCTTAGCGCCCGTGATGACACCGCTGCTCATGGAACTGACGGCTGGGGCCATCATCGAGATTGATACCATCGGCATGTTCCTGAACATCCTGATCGTGACGATTATTCCCGTTGGAATCGGCTGTTTTCTGAATTATACTTATTCCCACAAACCGAGTTTCCCTACCATCCAGTCGCTGATGCCTGGTATGAGTGTTATCTGTCTGGCCTGTATCGTCGGTGGTGTCATCTCCACTGTCCATGACGCCTTGATAGCGCGTGGTCTGCTGCTCTTCGTTTGGACATTCGGTGTGGTGTTCTGCCACAACTCCTTAGGTTATCTGTTAGGTTGGATGTCGGGGAAATTAGCTGGTTTCAATACTGCGAAGAAACGTACCATCTCTATTGAGGTGGGCATGCAGAACGCAGGACTGGCCACCGTCTTGGCCTCCACGTTCTTTGCTGCCCAGCCGCTCTCCGTCCTGCCCTGCGCCATCTCCTGTGCCTGGCACAGCATCAGTGGCACGATCCTCGCGGGAATCTTCCAGAAATGGGATGAACGAAAAGGTGCCAGGCTTTCTGCCTGACACCTTTTTATCTTACACCTCCGCCGAAACCTCCGCCTGAGAAGCCTCCGCCTCCGCCCCATGAGGCATGACCTCCGTGACCGGACGAACGGGCTTCGCGCTCGGCTTCCCGCTGTGCCTTGCTCATGGCTGCACGCGTCGTACTGGAGTGCATGGTGGAGTAGATCGTCGGCAGAGTCCTGTCGTCGGCCATCTGGTTGGCCACCTGGTCCATGTTGAAGTATTCTGGATTGATCTTCTTCATGTCTTTGATCACTTGGTCTGCGATGCCAAAGAGGGTGGCGAAGATCATATAGTCTTTCCAAAGCGATACCTCCTGCACATGGCGTTCGTCGAGCAGGGAGAACTCTTGGAGGAATTTCTTCAGACCAAACAACTGGCGCACGTCGTCGAGGCGGTTCTTGTAGTTGGAGATAGCCGTCTTCGCATGGAGAATCTGGATAAACGAGTCGGTCGTTCCCTGGTTATAGGTGTCCTTCATCCACGACTTCAGTTCCTTGGGCTCCAGGATGGTGTCCTCGCCAGCCGCCTTCTTGAAGATGTTATGTACCTGTCGCAGCAAGACGGGTTGTTTGTCGATGTTCTCCATCTCGTGGATTACGAAGTTGCTCGTCGTTTTACCCTTGGCATTGGTGGTCTTCTCGATGCTGATGCCACCCATGTCGATGAGTTTCAGGATACAGGCAGAGAGCAGGTTGTTGTAATCGGCCCCCATGTACTTATAGGCGTTGATGGCCTTGTTGGCTTCCTGAAGGTCACCGCCAAAGGGGATATCGCGATACCATAGCAGATCCTTCTTTACCTTTCTTCGCGCGCGCCATACATATATAAAATAACCAAGTATCAGGAGGAGGGGGAAGAAAATGAACCCGATGACCAAGGCAATGAGGATGAGGGTGTCTTCCCATGTCCACTCGTCATTGCCGGAGGAATTATAGTCACTGCCTTCGAAGGCGAGATTCTTCACCTGTTCGAAGGTCCCCTCCCTGACATCTGCGGGCTCGAACATGCCTTTGTTGAACTTCGCCATGATAATCATCGCACTACGGTTCTCGAAAGGCTCACTGCTCTCAGCCGTGATCTGGTAGTTTATGAAGCCCACCTCACCGTTGTAGCGGAAGCCCCAGATACCGGTGTTTTCGGCTGTGAACTGCAGAGTGTCCTCTGGCTCTATGGTCAGTTTCACGTGGTCGGGCAGGGGGGAGATACCCTGGGCCACGAACATATAGTTGAAGCCGTCGGCATCCTCGTAACCTTTCACGAGGTTAGTCACGGTGTAACTTGTGACGTATGTGCGCTCGCCGCTGTCGCCAAGTCCCCAGCACAGTTCATAGCCGTTATGCTTGTTGACGATGCCACATTTGCCCGCCTTCCAGCTCCGGCTCTCGTTGATGTCCCAACTGCCGATATTCGTGAATGATTGCTCACTTTCATCCGTCACCGTGAGGTCGCATACCTCACTGCCGTTCAGGTTGCCGATGGGGATATAGCACTCCGTACCCTCCGAGTCGATACTCATCTGGCGGGTCTCAATGATGCGGGCGTCACCGTTCTTCGATAGCACCACCCGGATGCTGAGGTCATGGAGCTGTGGACGTGCAGATGCTACGGTCGATGCCAGCAGCATCAACAGCAGAACAACTTTATTTTTTGAAAGCTTCATCGAGGTTCGGATAACTCTTCTTCTGTTCTTCGTCGGCCTTCAGGTAATCCTTCGGGTCGAAGTGGAGCATGGAGGCCACGATGCTCGACGGCCACTGGCGCACCATACGGTTCATCTTCGTGGCGGTGTCGTTGTAGATCATGCGCGACATGCGCACGTTCTCCTCATATTGCTTCACACCGTCCATTGTCTCCTTGTAAAGACTGGCAGCCTTCAAGTCGGGATACTGCTCACCGATGGCGATTAATCGGCCCATCACCTGACTTAGGGCGCTCGACTGTTCGTTAACGGCCTCGGGTGTGTTCACCTGTTCACCGCGACGCTGTTTGATGACTTCGATCAGTGTCTCCGATTCGTGCTTGGCATACTGTGCTGCCGTCTTGGCCAGTGCCAGTACGGCATCCCAACGGCTGTTCAACTGGACCTCAATCTGACTGAGGGCGTTCTTACACAATTCATCCAGATTCACCAGCGAGCGCTGGGTGGAGATAAAATAACCAATGACGAGGACCGCCAAAACGATAATAACAATGATTGTAATGCTCATAATTTTAATGGATTTAGTTCTCTGGCGACAAAGATACAACTTTTTTGTGAATTGTACCATATTTTTAGTTTTATTATAATTTTATATTTTTTTTAGATTCCAAATGATATGACTTATTGGGAAATTTATTACCTTTGCAACCGATTCGGGTTTTCCAAAACGGACAACTTTTGACAAGCCGAAATCAAAAAAGTTTCCCAAAACGGATAACTTTAACCTATGGCAGTCGCATAAACATTAACAAACAATACAATGGAAATTAAAAACTTTACCATCACCAAACGAGACGGGTCACAAGCCCTTTTCTCTCTCGACAAGATTATGAATGCCATCGTGAAGGCGTTCGATAGTGTGGAATGCCCTGCCGATCTCGGAACTATCTCCAAGATCATCAGTCATCTGGATATCCACGACGACATCACCGTGGAGAATATCCAGAATCAGGTGGAAGAGGCGCTTATGCGCGAAGGTTTCTACCAGGTGGCCAAGTCGTTCATGCTCTACCGTCAGGCTCACACCGAGGATCGTGAGACACTGGCCAAGTTGCAGTTCCTCTCAGAGTATTGTGAGTCGGTGAATGCCGCCACAGGTTCCAAGTATGACGCCAACGCCAACGTGGAGCACAAGAACATCGCCACGCTTATCGGTGAACTGCCCAAGTCGAACTTTATCCGTTTGAACCGCCGTCTGCTTACCGACCGTATCAAAAAGATGTACGGTAAGGAACTGGCCGACGAATATATCAACAAACTGACCCACCACTTTATATATAAGAATGATGAGACCAGTTTGGCCAATTACTGTGCCTCAATCACGATGTATCCTTGGCTCATCGGCGGTACCGTTGCCATTGGCGGTAACTCCACGGCTCCCACGAACCTGAAGTCGTTCGCTGGAGGTTTCGTCAACATGGTGTTCATGGTCAGTTCGATGCTCAGTGGTGCCTGTGCCACACCTGAATTCCTGATGTATATGAATTACTTCATCGGCAAGGAGTATGGCGAAGACTACTGGAAACGTCCCAACGACCAGGCTGATCTCTCGCTGAAGAAGCGCACCATCGACAAGGTGATCACCGACTACTTCGAACAGATTGTCTATACGCTGAACCAGCCCACGGGTGCTCGTAACTATCAGGCCGTGTTCTGGAACATCGCCTACTACGACAAGTACTATTTCGAGTCGATCTTCGGCGACTTCTACTTCCCTGATGGTTCCAAGCCCGACTGGGAGGGTCTCTCCTGGTTGCAGAAGCGCTTCATGAAGTGGTTCAATAGGGAGCGTACGAAGACCTTGCTCACTTTCCCTGTGGAGACTATGGCCCTCCTGACTGACGAGAACGGTGAGTGTCGCGACAAGGAGTGGGGCGAGTTTACGGCCGAGATGTACAGCGAGGGCCACTCGTTCTTCACCTACATGAGCAACAATGCCGACTCGCTGAGTTCCTGCTGCCGCCTGCGCAACGAGATCACCGACAACGGCTTCAGCTACACCCTCGGTGCCGGTGGCGTATCCACAGGCTCGAAGTCCGTGCTCACCATCAACCTGAACCGCTGCATCCAGTTTGCCGTGAACCACGAGCTCGACTACCTCGAGTACCTGGGCTCTGTCATCGACCTCTGTCACAAGGTGCAGTTGGCCTACAACGAGAACCTGAAGGAACTGCAGAGCCACGGCATGCTGCCGCTCTTCGATGCCGGCTATATCAACATCGGCCGTCAGTACCTCACCATCGGTATCAATGGTCTGGTGGAGGCTGCCGAGTTCATGGGCCTGAAGATTACGCCCAACGACGACTACCTGCACTTCGTACAGGGTATCCTCGGCCTTATCGAGCAGTATAATAAGAAGTACCGCACGAAGGACGTGATGTTCAACTGCGAGATGATCCCCGCTGAGAACGTCGGTGTAAAGCATGCCAAGTGGGACCGTGAGGACGGCTACTTCGTGCCGCGCGACTGCTACAACAGCTACTTCTACGTGGTGGAGGACGACTCGTTGACCATCATCGACAAGTTCAAGCTCCATGGTGCACCCTATATTGAGCACCTCACTGGTGGCTCCGCCCTGCACATGAACCTCGAGGAGCATCTCTCGAAGGAGCAGTACGCTCAGTTGCTGAAGGTGGCTGCCAAGGAAGGCTGTAACTACTTCACCTTCAACATCCCCAACACCGTTTGCAACGATTGTGGCCATATCGACAAGCGCTATCTGAAGGAGTGCCCGCACTGCCATTCCAAGAATGTCGATTACATGACGCGTATTATCGGCTACCTGAAGCGCGTGTCCAACTTCTCTCAGGCCCGTCAGGAGGAGGCAGCACGCCGTTACTACGCTCTGGCAGACTAAACGATGCTGAAGTACGTCAACACAGGGATAGTATTTCAGGAGATACCCGACGAAGTGACACTGGCAATTAACATCTCTAATTGCCCGTGTCACTGTCCTGGGTGTCATAGCCATTACCTCTGGGAAGACATTGGCCTCCCCCTGAACGCCGATGCCATCGATGCCTTTGTAGAGAAATACGGTGATGATATTACCTGTATCGCCTTCATGGGCGGTGATAACGATCCGAAGGGTGTCAACCTCCTCGCCCAGTATATCCACGAGGAACATCCGCAATTCAAGGTGGCTTGGTACAGTGGCAAGACCGTTATCTCCGCCGCTATCAATAAGCAGGACTTCGACTACATCAAGATCGGGCCCTTCATCAAGCACCTTGGTCCTTTAAAGAAGCCCACCACCAACCAGCGCCTCTATCGCCAGAATGCCCAGGGTGAGTTTGAGGACATCACTTCGCGCTTCTGGAAGAAGCTTTAATGAATCTCGTAGCCTTTTACGAGGATGGCAGGACAAACGGGGAGTTTTTTGGTCTTTCCCTTTACGGCATTGCGATAAAGGCCATTTTTCATATAGGCCTTCATATATAAGAAACCTTTCTCGCCATAACCATCCACTACACAGATACTGATGTAATAGTCTTTCTTTGGCTTCAGTACAATGTTCTCTTCCGGACGGATGTCTAAGAGATAGTTGCTTTTATCGTTTGTCAAGGTCTCATAAATCGGCTTCTGATGGATATTCACAAACTGCTTGCCCATTTTTTCATAGACATTGATGCTCACCTTACATTGCTTAAAGGTGCAGCCCGAGATCTTCACCAGGATATCGCTGATGACATACTCTTTGCTACACGAGAAAGGAACTCCTCCCTCTGGGCCTAAATCTGAACCATGTCCAGAGGTACCCACGAGTCCAGGGGCAGGGATTCCTTTGCCAACAATGGTCTTGGGCTTGTTCTTCTTGCCGATGACCACCTCTGCGAGTTCCACCACCTTGTCTTTCAGCACGACAGTCAGTTCCTTGCTGCTGGCATATTCCTGATAGGGAATCTCCGTCGTCAGATACGACACATGGCTGAAGGATAGTTCCTTTTTCCGTCCTGCGGGAATTGTGAGTTCGAAGTTTCCTTTTGCATCTGAAATAACGCCTACGCTGTCCTCCTCGAACCCGATGCTGACGTATTCTATACTTTCGCCGCGTTCATTCACAATCTGACCCTTAACAGAGGTCTGCGCCGTTCCCGTTATGGCAACAAACGCAAGCATAATGGTTGATAACAGTTTTTTCATTTTGATATTGATAATAATCTATTTCCTTTCCAAACTATCCCAGCGTTGCTGATACTCAGCCTCTTTCTGACGTATTATCTCCTGTTCGTTCTTTCTGCGCTTACGTTTCTCAATCTTCTTGCCGATGGTATTCTCAAAGATCCAGGAGGCAAGGGCAAGTACATCGGGGCCTGCAGGAATCACTTGTGGTAATTTGTCGCGCTCCACTTGCTGAGGCGATGGCTTCATTATCTCTGCCATCCGCTTGTCAAATCGCCGTTCACCATAAATAACCACTTCCCTTAAGGTGTTCATCTTTGGCAACAAGAAGATGGTGTCTCCCTTCAGTTCTGACTTGAGCACATAACGCTTCTCATATAGCGGATGAGAGAACGATATCCTCTCAAACCCCTCATTGAGTGAGAATGTTCCATCCCAAATAGTCTTTGTACCCTGATTGTCGTCGGTATGGATAATGACTTCGCGAAGAGGAACCCGCGATTCCATATCAGCCACTACGAATTGTTGGGCCTCAACACTGGTAAAAACGATAAGCGAAAGTCCAATCAGTAACCTTTTCATATAGGCTGGTTGATGTTCTGGCTACAAAGATAGACATAAAAGTGAGACAGACGATGTGCTTTAACACTTGTGCCCTGATTCCTAACATCTTTAACCTTTGGCAATGTAATGCAAATTTATCAAACGATAACCTATTTTATTTAACTTACCATTTCCTTGTGTTCTAAAATAAAATAATTACCTTTGCAAAAAAATCATGGGGTGGGGGTGATGATTCCCCTGGCTCATCTGTATATATAGTAAAAGCAGGCGAAAACAGATGCTAAACAGAGAAAAGCAATTCAAGGAACTCTTCCTTTCGGAGTACGGCAGGATATACAAGGCGGCCTCCATCCTGTTGGGCAACGAAGACGAGGCGAAAGACGCGGTACAAGACGTCTTCGCCAAGTTGTGGGCAGGTACCATTCCACTGAAGGAGGAGAGCCAGAGAACGTTTCTCTTGACCTGCGTCCGTAATCGCTGCCTCAACATCATTGCACAACGAAAGATAGAGCAGAAAGCCTTGCTATTGCTGACGCCTGAAGCCATCGACAGTGGTGCTCACGACGAGGAACTGATCCAGACCGTTGAGGATTTCATTGATGAAAGGCTTACGCCTCAGACGGGACGCATCATCAAGATGCATTTCGACGAAGAGCAGTCGTACAAAGAGATATCCAGTTCGCTGGGTATCAGTCTTTCAGCCGTCAACAAACATATTGTGCAGGGGTTGAGGAAACTACGTTCAACTTTTAAAAACAGAGAAGTATGACAAGAGAAGACAAGCTGAAGATGCTCTTGCATCCGGAGCAATACACAGATGAGCAAATCGACCAGATGCTGGATGAGACAAAGGTCGGCGTGCCTGATGCCGACGAGGAATGGGCGAAGTTCCAGGCAGCGCACGTGGCACCCCAACGCCGTACGAAGGGTTGGATGCAGATTGCAGCCACAATCGTGGGTGTGCTGATGCTATCGGGTATCACCTATGCGGCCATTAGTCATTTCATCATCACAGAGGAGAAACCCAAAGTGGCCATAACGGAGCGTAAGCCCGACGTGAAGAGGGTGGAGCAGACCTATGGCCAGGAGATGGCGCCTACGAAGAAGGACCCAGTTATATTTAATAATGTGGAACTCTACCAGATTATGCAGTATATAGCCGATGGCTATGACGTGAAGGTGGAGTTTAAGAACAAGGGCACCCGCACTATCCGCTTCTACTTGCAGTGGGAGGCCGAAGACACGCTTCAGGAGATTATCGACAAAATCAATCACTTCGAGAAGGTGCATCTGACACTCAACGAAGAAACCATCACCATTGAATAAACCAACACGATGAAACGATTATATATACTCTTATTGTGCCTTGTTGTGATCAGCGCAAAGGCACAGCAGCTAACCCATAGCTTCCAGAACGCATCGCTCAGTGAGGCCCTGATCTGGATCGACAATGCCCAGGATAATTACAAGCTCAACTTTATCTTCGACGAGTTGGAGGACTTTACCGTCACCACCCGCTTAGAGAATGTCTCTGTCAGGGATGCGGTCCGTCAGGTGTGCGGTTTTTATCCCATGAACCTCGTCTTCGACCATCAGGACATCTTTATTGAGTGTACCCAGAAAGAGGACGCGAAGGTGATCGGACGTGTAATCGATGAGGCTGGTCATCCCATCGAGTTTGCCAACATCTCCTTGCTCAGTGAACAGAATGCTACATTCATCAATGGTGGCGTGAGCAATGAGAACGGCGATTTCGTGATTCCCTGCAAGGAGAAGAAGGTCACGTTGAAGGTGTCGTACATTGGTTATAAGACGGTGACGCGCGAGATTAGCGTGGGTCATATTGGTTCCGTCACCCTCCTGCCGGAGACCTATATGGTGAAGGGCGTGGAGATCAAGGGTGAGATCCCGCAGTACAAACCGACGACGGGCGGCGTGACCGTCGATGTGCAGCACTCGCTGTTCCACGATATCGGCACGGCCGACGACCTGCTGTCAATGATACCCATGGTGCAAGGCAAAGATGGTAAGTTCGAGGTGCTGGCCAAGGGCGAGCCCGAGATCTATATTAATAATAAAAAGGTACGCGATATGGGCGACCTGAAACAGTTGAAGTCCTCCGACATCAAGAGCGTCGATGTGATCACAGCCCCTGGTGCGAAATACAATGCCGAGGTGAGTGCCGTGATCCGTATTAAGACCCTGAAGCCGCAGGGCGATGGTTTCAGTCTGATGGCCACCAGTCAGACATGGCGCAACAACCAGTGGAACAATTACGATGACCTGACGCTGAAGTACCGCACTGGCGGACTCGAAGCCTTTGCTAACGTCGCCTTCGACTGGGGCCACTACAGCAACGACCAGGTGCTGGATCAGGAGCTCCACATCAGCAAGGATATGTTTGATATTCATGCAGAGTTACCGTTAAGAAGTCGCTGGGCGAATTTTCAGTACACGGCAGGCTTAAGTTACGATTTCAACACAGACCATTCCGTCGGATTAAGTTTCTCGTCGCAGAAAAGTCTTTTTGAACACATGACGGATGAAATGACTCAGAACTATCAGAAAAACGGCGCCTTCTACGGCGACATCCTTTTGAAAACGGATATCGACGGACTTGACAAGCCAGTATGGGAACTGAACACCTATTATATAGGAAAAGTGGGGAAACTGGGTATCGATCTCAACGCCACCTTGTTGCGACGTGAATCGGAGGATCAGCTCTATCAGCAGGAGTACAGTCAGGAACTGGGCGACCGTCCTATTACCACCGTTAACTCAGAGAAAAATACGATGGTGGCAGGTAAACTCATCCTGTCGTATCCCATCTGGAAGGGGGAACTGAGCTTTGGATCGGAGGCTACATCGACACAGAGCCATGGTAATAACTTCAATTACGAGAACATCATCCCGGAGACCGACATCGAGATGAAGGAGAAGAATATTGCCAGTTTCGCAGAATACGAGTTGCAGTTAGGCCCATGGCATCTGAATGCAGGTCTGCGTTATGAGCACGTGGCGACGGATTACACGTCGTTAGGTGTCTGGCAGTCAGAGCCCAGCCGCACCTATAACGACTGGTTCCCCAACCTCTCGGCAGCCTGGCAGAAAGGAAAGTGGAGCGCCCAACTGGGCTACAGCAAGCGCATCACCCGTCCGCCCTACAATATGTTGAGTTCGAGGATCATCTACGACAGTCGTATGCTCTATGAGGGCGGTAACCCGCTGTTGCGCCCTTCGGTACGTCAGGGCATCGACCTGAACCTGACCTATTCATGGCTGAATTTTACCACAGGCTTTACCCGCGAGAATGATTTTTTCACCCATGTGGGGCAGGTGTATGACGAGGTAAACGAGATCGGTATTTTCAGACCTGCCAACTTCGACCATCAGGACCGCGTGTATGTCACCCTCGTGGCTTCGCCGAAGCTGGGCTTCTGGCAACCCACCGCCACGCTCCACTATTATCAGCAGATGTTCGATGCCGAGGCCTATGGTGCGCCGGAGAAACTGAACAAGCCCGAATTCAGCTTCTACTTGCAGAACTGGTTTGTCATCAACCTCAACACCAAAGCATTGGTACAGGTCAACTATACGGGCAGCAACCACTGGGGATTCATGTACCGTGGCAGCAACTTCAGTGTGAACGCCCGACTGCAGAAGACCTTCTGGAAGGGACGGCTGACAGGTACCTTGTATGCCAACGATATCTTCCGCACGGCCAGGTCAAAGACAACGACTTATTATGACATCGGCCAGACAGCCTCCGACGTCTATAACTATACCCAGCAAGTGGGCCTCACCCTGAACTATAACTTCAACGTGACAGGCTCGAAGTATAAGGGCACTGGAGCTGGTAATGAAGAGAAAAACAGACTTTAATCGGGATTTTCGTCGAAAAACGTCCCCCATCTCGTCGAAACTGATTTTGAACGGGATGGGGTTTTTCATACCTTTGCACCAGTTTTTTAATTCAACGCGCAACAAATAATAAAAAAGCAAAGATATGAAACAGTTCAAGACTTTTATCGCAGCAGTAGTGATGATGACGATGTCATCGACAGTAATGGCCCAGACCACCGTGAAGGGTGTGTTAATGGATGAGACCTTAGGCGAGAGCGAGCCTTTCGCCACCGTCCGTGTGTTTAAGGTTGGCAAGACGGAGAAGCCCGTCGCCATGTTCCTTACAGACGAGGAGGGTAAGTTCTCCGAAGAGGTGAAGGGCAAGGGTAAGTTCGACATCGTGTTCAGCAGCATCGGCAAGGAAGACCTGAAGATGACCGTCACCCTCGGGCAGGAGAACCCCCTGAACCTCGACACCTTATATCTGAAAGAGAGTGCCACTATGTTGAAAGGTGTGGAGATCGTCGCCCAGAAGCCCCTCGTTAAGATGGAGGTCGATAAGATGAGTTACAACGTAGCCGAGGACGAGGACTCCAAGTCAAACACCGTACTCGACATGCTCCGTAAGGTACCTATGGTGACCGTTGATGGTCAGGATAATATCTCCGTCAATGGCTCCTCCAACTTCAAGGTGTATGTGGATGGCATGCCCAACGTGATGTTCTCTTCGAATCCTTCGATGGTGTTCAAAAGCATGCCCGCCACCGCCGTGAAGAGTATTGAGGTGATGACCAACCCTGGCGCGAAGTACGATGCCGAGGGCGCAGCCGGTGTATTAAACATCGTGATGAATAAGCAGAACCCTCAGGCAGCCCAGAGCCTGAACGGCTATAACGGTACACTCCGTGCCTCGGCAGGTAACAAGCAGTTGGGTGCCAGCGCCTTTGTCAACGGCCAGCAGGGCAAACTCTCCTACAGTGTGAATGTGATGACCTCTTACAACAAGCCAGGCAACACCACCACAGAGATGGAGCAGATCCAGAAAGGCCAGGCTGGTACCAGTCAGTTGATGACCTCCAGTAACAACGTGAAGACCCCGTTTACGATGGGAAGTCTGACACTCGGTTACCAACTCGATGAGATGAGTGCCTTGAACCTCACGGCACAGGTGAACTCGATGTCGATGAAGAGTACAGGAACCTCGCTGACCACGATGGGTGGCAATACTTATGGCAATGGCTTCAGTTATGGTAGCACTACCGATATGAAGAACTCGCGCACCTCTTTCAACGGTAGCCTCGACTACCAGCGCTTCTTCAACAAGGAGCACACTCAGTCGCTTGCTCTTACTTATCAGCTGAACTATAGCCCCGCCAAGACGGAGATGACCAATAACTTCGGCACTACTTCGGATTACATCGACCTTACAGACCGTTATTCAGAGAATCTGGACAAGACCTTGAGCCACATCTTCCAGCTCGACTATACGATGCCTCTCGGTACTGGTCAGACCCTGAGCCTTGGCGGTAAGTTCCAGCTCCACGATGCTACCTCCGACTCGAAGTACTATCTGCAGAACGTCTATGATCCCTCCAGCAGCAGTGACTACGAGTATAAGAACTCCATCCTCGCAGGCTATGGCGAGTATGCTGGCAACTTCGGAAACTTTGGTGCCAAGGCAGGACTGCGCTACGAATACACCTGGCAGGATGTGGAATATCACCTCGGCAATGGTGAGGACTTCACGACCAGTTATGGCAGTCTCGTTCCCACTGCCAGCCTGCAGTATAACCTCGGCGTGGGCAGTAACCTCGGTCTCACCTATAACATGCGTATCTCTCGTCCCGGTATCTCTTACCTGAACCCCTATGTCGATAAGACCAACCCCATTGCCCTCAGTTATGGTAACCCCGACCTCGACGTGGAGAAGAACCACAACCTCTCACTGGTCTATAACATGTTTACTTCGAAACTGATGGTAAACCTGAACCTGCACCACAACTTTGTGGATAACACTATCTCGCAGTACAGTTTCTACGACAGCGATAACCTGCTAAATACCACCTACGGCAACGTGGTACAGCGTCACCAGACGGGTGTGAGTGCCTATGTGAACTACTTGTTGACGAAGGATACCCGTATCTTCCTTAACGGTGCCGTGAACTATACTGACCTGCGCAGCGATGCCCTCGGACAGAGCAACAGCGGTTGGACCGCCAACGCCATGATTGGTCTGCAGCAGACATTGCCGCTCGACTTCAAACTCAGCGCCTTCGCCATCACCTCTACGAAGAACTACACCCTGCAGGGTTGGAGCGGTGGTTTCAACATGCTCACTGCCAGTCTCTCGAAGTCACTGCTGAAGGATAAACTCAACCTGAGTGTCAGCGGCATCCTCGGCCTCAACGGAGGTGGCAAGATTAACATCGAGAGCTACAGTCAGGGTATGGATTTCACTTCTCACACTACTGTTAATGTACCCATCTACGGTGTGACATTCACTGTCAGCTACACCTTCGGTAACTCGAAGACGATGGCCAAGCAGCATGTGAGCCGCGTACAGAATGACTTCATCGAGCAGCAGTCACAGGGTGAGATGCTCAACAACGTGGGCTCTGGTAATACCAGCACCACCAGTACAACCAACGGCTCTATAAGTAATTCTGGCATGAACACAACACCCCAGACGCAGAAGTATAAGAAATAATCCTCTGTAAAAATGCTTTAGTTAGGTAAATTATTTATATCTTTGCAGCATGAAAGTAAATATTACTCGACAAGACATTACGTTCTATGGTCTGCAAGTAGCAGGTTGGCTGGCATTCCTGATGGTGCCAGCCATCTCTGCTTTCATCGCCACACAGAGTTGGTCGGGTGCCATGAGGGCCTTCGACGTCAATGCCAGGATCCACTGGACATCGGCAGCCATCTATTTCGTCAACACCCTCGTTCTCGTGCCTTTAGGATACTATCGCAATCGCCGATGGATGTTCTGGGTGGGCAATGGTGTTATCCTTGCAGCACTGGTTTACGTCTTCTTCTATAATTTCAATCCGCGTTCGTTTATCGAACATATCCCTGACGAGCGTCATCGTCAGTTTGCCCTTGCCAATTTCTATGCCTCGTCGTTGGTGGCCATCCTGATGAGTGCTTTCCTCGCCGGGATCGCCCTGCTGGTGCACCACGTACGTCGCACGATGGTGATCAAGCGCCAGTTGAAGGAGGAGCAGCAGAAGCGCACGGAGGCCGAACTCGAGTGGCTGAAGAACCAGTTGAACCCGCATTTCCTTTTTAATACGCTGAACAATATCTCCTCGCTCGTGCAGATCGATGCCGACAAGGCCCAGGATGCCATCGCACAGCTGAGCGACCTGTTGCGCTATGCCATGTATGAGTCGCGCCATGAGACAGTGCCCATCCAGGGTGAGGTGGAGTTCATGCGCAACTATATCTCACTGATGGAACTGCGCTGTAACGATAAGACGGAGGTGACGACCACCTTTGATGTGAAGCAGAATATGGAGATCGCTCCATTGCTCTTTATATCCCTCATCGAGAATGCCTTTAAGCATGGTGTGAGCAGCAGCCGGCCATCGAAGATCGATATCCGCCTGATTCAAGATGAGGACCAACTCGTCTTCACTTGCGACAATACCAACTATCCCAAGGACGATGCAGACCGTAGCGGCTCTGGTATCGGCCTCGAAAATACGCGACGCCGCCTGGAATTGATGTATAAGGGCCGCTACGCCTGGGAGCAATCCCTCGAAAACGACATTTATCACTCAAAGGTAATCATCTCTAAACATTAAACTATAAACTCTAAACCCAAAACCCAGAAATGTCTCTGAATTGTATCATCGTCGATGACGAGCCGTTGGCAGTGAAGTTGCTTGAGTCGTTTGTCGCCAAGACACCCGACCTCGAGTTGCTGGGTTCTTTCACGGATTCCGTGGAGGCCATCAACGCCATCAAGGAGCGCCAGCCCAATCTACTCTTCCTCGACATTCAGATGCCTGACCTCAACGGTATGGAGTTGGCCCACATGCTGCCTGAGGGTACGAAGGTGGTCTTCACCACTGCCTTCAAGGAGTATGCCTTCGAGAGTTACGAGGTGAGCGCCCTCGACTTCCTGCTGAAACCCATCCGCTATAATAAGTTCATCGCCGCCGTGGATAAGGCCCGCGAGTGGTTTGGCCGCAGCTCACAGGGGACGGTTCTCACTGAGTCATCGCCAGAGAAGAACTCACCGAGAACCGTCCCCAATGAGTCCATCTTCCTGAAGGTAGATGGGGAGTTCCGTCAGGTGGCGCTGTCGCAGATCCTTTATGTGGAGGGGATGAAGGACTATGTGATGTTCTACATTGAGGGTCAGAAACGACCGTTGGTTACCCACCTCACGATGAAGTCAGTGGAGGACATGCTGCCATCGCAGTTCATGCGCGTTCACCGTTCTTATATCGTCGCCCTCGACAAGATTCGTAGTGTCGATCGTAACGATTGCCTCTATATCGGTGAAGAGATCATCCGCGTCACGGAGGCCTATCATGATAAGTTTATCCAATACCTCAACTCGAAATTCCCAGGTTACCGCCAATAGGTAATCATCTATAAACTATAAACTCTAAACAATAACAAAACAATGAAGAAACTCCTCCTTCTCGCTCTTCTCACAGTATCAACTCTCTCGGCCATCTCGGCCAGCGCCATTATCACCGTTCCCATCCAAGGTGCCATCATCAGTCCTGCCGATCCTCATATCCAGTATGCTGGCCGTATCAGTTTTGCCAATCCAGAGCGCCCAGCGTGGAACTTCCCCGGCATCCAGATCATGGCAGCCTTCGAGGGCACGTCACTAAGGATGATGGCCAAGCCCCAGAGTGGCTACTTCATGGCACAGATTGATGAGGCCGAACCCTTCAAGGTCGCTTTCCGTGGGGAGCGCGACTCTGTTGTTACCCTCGCCACCGCCCTGCCCGAAGGTCGTCATTTCGTCCATCTGATGTATATTATTGAGGGTTATGAACTCTTCCCTGAGTTCTGGGGTTTCGTACTCGACAAGGGACGCCAACTCGTTGAGGCTCCCGCCTTCCCTTCCAGAAAGATCGAATTCATCGGCAATTCCATCACCTGTGGCTATGGCAATGAGGGCCTGAACAAGTTCGAGCACTTCGACTACGCCACGGAGAACCACTACTATTCATACGCCTCCATCGCAGCCCGTAACCTCGAGGCCCAGCATTGGGTAGTCGCCCGTAGCGGCATAGGCGCCTATCGCAACTACGACGGTCCGAAGACGGGCAATCCAGAGTCCTGTATGCCCGTACAATATGAATATACGGGTTATGCCGTGGTTCCACAGCTTCGCCAGAAGTTCGCCTTCCTCGCTGAGAAATGGGATTTCAGCCGTTATCAGCCCGATGTTGTCTGCATCAACCTCGGCACCAACGATCTTTCCACGAATAACTACGATTTGAACCTCCTGAAGCAAGGCTATCAGAACCTTCTGAAGATGGTGCGCCAACATAACCCGAAGGCAAAAATCGTGTTTCTCACGGGTTCCATGCTTTACAATCAGGAACAGCAGGAGGCTGTCCAACTACTCGATGAGATCGCCACTGAGGCTCAGGTTGCAGGCGACAAGGAAGTCTATCGTTTCGATATGACCCATATCGATGGTGAGGCCTATTACGGCAACGATTGGCATCCAAACGTCTATCAGGATGAAAAGATGGCCAACGAACTCACCGCCTACCTCCGCAAGCTGATGAATTGGTTCTAACTTCCTAATCGTTTTCGGATGTCTTCGAGGATGGTGAGGAGGTCGGGCATCGTCTCGGCACGGAGCATGGCGATGCGTGTCTGACGGAAATCGGGAATACCTTTGAAGATAGGAGTGGCAGCGAGGTGTCTTCTGGTATGGAGGATACCTCGTTTCTCGTCGATGCGCTCCACGTTGATGCGTAGGAGTTCCTCAAGGATATCGAGTTTCTCGTTGAAATCGAGATTTTCGCGACTGAAGATCCAAGGACAGCCAAAGGTGGCGCGACCTATCATCACGGCATCCACACCGTAAGTATCGAAGGCTTTGTCAGCCTCGTCAAGCGAGTGGATATCGCCATTGCCTATAATAGGAATATGTATGCGTGGGTTATGCTTCACCTCGCCGATGAGCGTCCAGTCGGCAGTGCCTGTGTACATCTGTGAGCGGGTACGGCCATGGATCGTCAAGGCCTGGATGCCACAGTCCTGCAATTGTTCGGCCAACTCCGTAATAATCAGCTGTTCGCAGTTCCAGCCCAGACGGGTCTTTACGGTGACGGGCAACTTGACGGCATCCACCACTTTCTGTGTGATCTCCAGCATCTTGGGGATGTTCTGCAGCATGCCTGCACCAGCACCCTTGCCAGCCACCTTCTTCACAGGACAGCCGAAGTTCAGGTCAATGACATCGGGGCCAGCCTGTTCTACGATCTTCGCGGCCTCCACCATCGCCTCCACGTCGCGACCGTAGATCTGGATGCCCACAGGACGTTCCTCGTCGCTGATGGTCAACTTGGAGATGGTGGATTTTACATCGCGGATCAGCGCCTCAGCACTCACGAACTCCGTATAGACCATCGCTGCTCCGAACCGCTTGCACAGCAGTCGGAAGCCGATGTCTGTCACGTCCTCCATGGGGGCCAAGAACACAGGCCGTTCACCGAATTCTACATTACCGATCTTCATTTCGCCTGCAAAAGTACAATTTTTTCCTGAATAATTTGGCTGTTTTTGGAAAAAGACGTATCTTTGCACACGACAATCATGTGGTTGTCGCTTAAATTTGACACTATGGAACAATTGCTGCACTATGTGTTTAAGCACAAACTGTTCCCTTTGCGGGAACTGAAGACGAGCGACGGTGATCCCGTCGAAGTGATTGACCCTGGACTGCACAACCGCAATGCAGGCCCAGACTTCTTCAATGCGAAGGTGAAGATCGGACGGACCCTGTGGGTGGGGAATGTGGAGATCCATGACAAGTCGAGTGACTGGTATCTGCATGGCCACGACAAGGATCCGCGCTATGACAACGTGATCCTTCATGTGGCAGGGGTGCTTGATGCCGAGGTGATGAACGCCAACGGTGAGTTTATCAAACAGATGCAACTCGATGTGCCTGATTATGTCCGTGAGCACTATGACGAGCTGCTGAAGACAGACAGTTACCCACCCTGCTACAAGGTGATCCCTGATCTGACCCGACTGATGGTACACGCTTGGATGGCTGCCCTCCAGACGGAACGGCTGGAGCAGAAGACGGAGGCCATCCGACGGCGGGTGGAGCGTTGTAACGATTCGTGGGAGGATGCCTACTTTGTCACCCTTGCTCGTAACTACGGTTTTGGCATTAACGGAGATGTCTTTGAGCAATGGGCGGGGAATATCCCCTTGAGTGCCGTCACCCATCACCGCGATGACCTCTTCCAGATAGAGGCGATCTTCATGGGACAGGCAGGACTGCTCGAACTGGAGGCGGTGCCTGAGTATTATCAGAAAGAAGCACTCAACGAGGGTTACTTTGCCAAACTGCGTAATGAATACCTCTATCTGGCGCACAAATTCTCGATGAAACCGATTGATTTCCATCTCTGGCGGTTCCTGAGACTGCGGCCGCAGAACTTTCCCCATATCCGCATCGCACAGCTCGCGAACCTCTATTATCAGCAGAAGGCTGGACTGAGCCAATTGGTAAGGTGCGACACTATCGAGGAGTTGAAGACCCTCTTCAGTTCGCGTGTTACCCCTTACTGGGAGACGCATTATACCTTCGGCTCCACGAGTTCGAGGACGGAGAAGCACCTGACCTGCGGATCGCTGAACCTCCTGATGATCAATACGGCCATTCCGATGCTTTTCGCTTATGGACGCCATCAGGCAAAGGAAGTACTCTGCGATCGTGCCTTCGATTTCCTGGAGCAGTTGAAGGCCGAGAACAACTATATCATCCGTATGTGGCAGCAGGTGGGACTACCCGTTGAAACCGCAGGAGACTCCCAGGCTCTCATCCAACTCAAGAAAGAATACTGCGACAAGAAAGATTGCCTCCGTTGTCGCTTTGGCTACGAGTATCTTAAGAGAAAGTAAAAAGGAAAAAACAATGAATACAGAAGAGATTTTCTACACCATGGCGTTGACGCGCCTGACGAATTTTAATTATCAGCAGGCACTGGAACTCTATAAGGCGACGGGCGGTGCACAGTTACTCTATGAGCACAGATATGACATTGGAGATATCCTCAAGGAGTGTTCGCCACGTCTGACAGAAGCACTGAAGGACTGGGATGAGCCGATGAAACGGGCAGAATATGAGTTGATGTATATGCAGGAACATGGCATCTGGGCTCTGACCCTGATGGATGATGACTATCCGCAACGGCTGTTGGAATGTCCCGATGCACCTATTGTTTTATATTTTACAGGCAATTGTGACTTGAATCAGACGAAGATTGTCAGTATCGTAGGTACGCGACAATGTACTCAGTACGGACAGGATCTGATTCGCTGTTTTATCGCCGATCTGCGCCGGCACTGTCCACAGGTGCTCATTGTCAGTGGTCTGGCATACGGTGTAGATATCCATGCCCATCGGCAGGCCTTGGCGAATGGCTATGAGACGGTGGGGGTACTGGCACATGGTCTGGATCAAATCTATCCCTACCGTCATAAAGACACAGCCGCCGAGATGCAGAGACATGGCGGGTTGTTGACGGAGTTCATGACACAGACAAATGCCGATAAACCCAATTTCGTGCGACGGAACCGTATCGTAGCGGGGATGGCAGATAGTACCGTCATTATCGAAAGTGCAGCCAAGGGTGGCGGTCTGATCACTGCGGAAATCGCCCAAAGCTACGACCGTAGCGTTTTTGCCTTTCCTGGTAGTGTCTATGCGGAATTCTCTCAGGGCTGTAATAACCTGATACGTGATAATGGGGCTGGCCTGATCACCAATGCGGATGATTTTGTCCGTGCGATGGGGTGGCAGGATGAGGCGATTCGGAAACAGGCTAATGCCGATGGAATCGAGCGAGATATGTTTCCATCCCTCTCTCCAGAAGAACAGAAGATCGTTGGTCTTCTTCAACAGACCAACGATCTTCAAATTAATATTCTCAGTGTGAAGTTGAGCATCCCTATCGGCCAACTTTCCGCCATACTATTCCAACTGGAGATGAAAGGCGTCGTGAAACTCCTTGCCGGTGGGATGTATCACCTACTGGCATGAATCCTCGTGGATGCTCTCGGCCATGAGACGGTAGATCTGACGGGTACGCTCGTCAGGGAGGAGTCCTATTTGGCGGTTCATGACGTTGACGTCATAACGTATCATCGGACCCGTCTGGGCGTCGCGGGGCGACATCTCTGAGACTTTTTTCGCGGTTTCATCGATGAGTGGCAGGTAGAGACGGAAGTCAATCTGTTCTTCTTGAAGCACACGCTCGGCGAGGCGGTAACAATGGTTTGTGAGGTTGCAGGCCAGCACGGCGGCAAGATGGAGTTTGCGACGCTTCTCGGAGTCGGCCATCACCACTTCATCGGAAATGCTTTCCGCTAACTGACGTATCAGACCGAGGGTCTTGTTATCGGAACTTTCTATAAAACAAGGAATCGGACGGAAATCGACGTGACGTGCCTTTGAGAAGGTTTGCATGGGATAGAGTACGCCGTAATGCTTGGCATAACCCTTGAAGACATCCATGGGTACACTGCCTGCCGTATGGATGAAAACGGCATTAGAGGCGTTCTTGCAGACAGAAGAGGCTATCCCATTGATGGCATCGTCCTTGACGGAAAAGATATAGATATCAGCGTTTTTCTCGATTTCATCGATGCGGAACGTGTAGCTACATCCCAGCTTCTCTGCCAGTTCCTTGGCATGCTCCTCCGTACGGCTAAACACCTGTGTGATATCCTCGCCTACAGCCTTCAAGGCAAGGGAGAGATGCGTGGCAAGGTTGCCTGAGCCGATGAATACAATGCGCATGTCTTAATGTGTCGCGTTAAACAGTCCTTTGAACAGCAGAAAGTCGTCCTTCGTGATCTGGTGCTGACAGTGGGGGATGATGCTCTTGGCCATGCCGCCAGTAGCGATGAGATGGGCGGGCTTGGTGAAGGTGGGCAGGAGTTTGTCGATCAGACCATCGATCATGGCCGCAGTACCATTTAGGATACCGCTCTGCATACACTCTAAGGTGTTACGCCCGATGAAATGGCGCGGTTTCTCGATGGTGATGGCAGGCAACTGTGAGGCGCGCTGGCTGAGCGCATTCAGGGAAGTCTTCACCCCAGGGATGATCAGACCGCCCAGATAGGTCTTGTCTTCGTTGATGATGCCAATGGTCGTGGCAGTACCGAAATCGATGACGATGGCAGGGGCTCCGTAACATGTCACAGCACCTACGGCATCAGCGAGACGGTCTTTGCCCAACAGCGATGGTGACTCGATATCGATGGTGATAAATCGCTGCGCATCTTCAAGGCCAAAGAAATGGGGTGTGATACCTGTCAGATCCGTAATGGCGAGAACGATATCATCGTTTACCTCAGGAACGACGGACGAGATAGTGACGGTCTCGATATCTTTTGGCTCCAGACCGTATTTCCTCAGACCCTGCTTCAGTTCATAGCGGAAGAAACTGAAGGTCTCTTCCTTCCGTGTCTTGAAGCGCCAGGTATTGGTGATTTGACCGTCATTGTCGGCGATGGCCGTAACGATGGTGGAATTGCCGATATCTGTCAGGATGTGCATCTTAGAGACTGTTGATGTGGTCGAGAATCAGATTGGCCGTTTCTTCCTTTGAGCAGAGGGGGAGTTCCACGACACCTGCCTGTGTGATGAGTGTTACCTGATTCGTATCTACGGCGAAGCCCGTCTGATTGCCAGAGATAGAGTTGGCACAGATGAGGTCAGCCCGTTTCTTGGCCAGTTTCTCGCGGGAGTTTTCAATCAAATGCTCCGTTTCCATCGAGAATCCGACGAGGATCTGTCCTTTCTTCTTGTGCTCACCCAACCAGCCTAAGATATCGTTGGTGCGCTTGAGGGCGATGGAGAGGTCTCCGTCCTGTTTCTTCACTTTGTGGTTCGCGTAGTTGGCTGGCGTATAGTCAGCCACGGCACTGCACATGATAATGATATCGTGTTGGGCACTCCGGGAAGTGACGGCCTCAAACATATCAGCGGCACTGACGACGGGTACGAACTCAATGTCCGCAAAGGACTGGAGACTGACGGGTCCAGACACCAGTGTGACCTCTGCACCACGGAGCACGGCCATCTTCGCGATGGCATAGCCCATCTTGCCAGAGGAGTGGTTGGTGATAAAACGCACTGGATCGATGGCCTCCTGCGTAGGTCCAGCAGTGACGAGAATCTTCCTGCCCTTCAGGTCCTTATCCTTGGCCAGATGGAGGAGGATATGCTCAAGGAGCACCTCCTCAGAAGGCATTTTGCCGCTGCCGATGTCGCCACAGGCCAGACGACCCTCAACGGGTTCTATAATATGATATCCGTAGTGTTTCAGTTTCTGGATGTTATCCTGTAGGATAGGGTTCTCCCACATGCCCGTGTTCATGGCGGGAGAGAAGAGCACAGGGGCCTTCGTGGCCATAATCGTCGTAGTGAGCATGTCGTCGCAGATACCACCTGCTACCTTACCGATGACATTGGCTGTGCAGGGGGCCACGAGGAACAGGTCACCCAACTTGGCCAGCGATACATGCTTCACGTCGAAGTTGAAGTTACGGTCGAAGGTATCGACGATGCACTTGTTGTTCGTGAGCGTCTCAAACGTCATCGGTGTGATGAAGTGCGTGGCGTTCTGGGTCATGATAACATGAACGTCGGCATGGAGCTTCACCAGCATTGAGGCGAGATTGGCGATCTTATAGGCGGCGATACTGCCTGTCACGCCCAGTACGATGGTCTTTCCTGTTAGCATAGGCGGGTATGTTTATTGTTCTTTGAGCAGGCCGTGTTTCTCGTAGTTGGCCTTGCGGATTATCTGGTTGTGCTCATCGACGAAGAGTACGGTGGGCTTGTGCGACTGGGCTTCCCAAGGAGTCATCGAGGCATAAGCCATGATGATGATCTTGTCGCCTACGTTGACACACTTGGCGGCAGCACCGTTCAGACAGATAACGCCAGAACCCTCCTCGCCCGCGATGGCGTAGGTCTCGAAGCGGTTGCCGTTGTCGATATCGGCGATCTCCACCTTCTCGTATTCCAGGATGCCTGCCTCACGCAGCAGTCCGGAGTCGATGGTGATACTGCCCACATAGTCGAGGTCAGCCTGTGTCACCACGGCACGGTGGATCTTGGCTTTCAACAGTGTGATGTTCATTCCTCTTTATATATTAACGATGAAATTGTCGATGAGTCTGGTCTTACCGATATAAACGGCGATGGCCACAAGGGTCTCACCCTTGATGCGGGGTGTGCGCTGGATATTCTCAAAATCCACCACCTCCACGTAATCGATACGGGCCAACGGCTCTGTCTCAAGGTTTTCGCGGATGATGCTGATGACTTTCTGGGCATCGCGCTCGCCGTTATCAATGGCGGCCTTGCCTTTCTTCAGACTCTGCGAGAGGATGAGGGCTGCCTGACGCTCCTCAGGATTCAGATAGGTGTTACGGCTCGACTTGGCCAGTCCGTCGGTCTCGCGGACGATGGGACAGGCGACGATCTCCAACGGGAAGTTCAGGTCGCGCACGAAACGCTTTACCGTAGCCAACTGCTGGGCATCCTTCTGTCCAAAGTAGGCACGGTCAGGACAGACGATGTTGAAGAGTTTGCCTACCACCGTACAAACGCCACGGAAATGGACAGGGCGCACGGCACCACAGAGCAGTTCGGTGGTCTCCGTCGTATCAATGAACGAGGTAAAGTGGCCAGGGTACATCTCTTCTGGCTCAGGATTGAAGATCAGATCACCGCCAGCGTCCTTCACCGCTTTCATATCGCGGTTCAGGTCGCGCGGATAGACCTCCAGGTCTTCGTTGGGACCAAACTGGATGGGGTTGACAAACACGGAAACGACGGTACGGTCGTTCTGGCTGGCTGACTTGCGGATAAGACTCTGATGACCTTCGTGCAGGAAACCCATCGTGGGTACCAGTCCGACGGTCAAGCCTTCTTTCCGCCATCCCGAAACAATCTCTCTGACTTCTTTGACAGTCTTAACTACCTTCATGTCTTTCTAATATGCTAATTCTGGTTGAAAAAGTTCTTGTAACACCTCTTCCCTGATCCCGTAGGTACGGTTCTCCTCAGGGAAGGTGCGCTGTTCGCACTCATCTTTGTATTGCTTGAATGCCTCCAGCATCACGCTGTGCAGGTCGGCATATTTCTTCACGAACTTAGGGGTGAAGCCATCGGTAAAGCCTAGCATGTCCTGATACACCAGCACCTGTCCGTCGCAGTATTTCCCTGCACCGATACCGATGGTCAGCGCATTCGACTGTTCGGTGATCAACTTTGCCAGCGCCTCGGGCACGCACTCCAAGGTAATGGCGAAGGCACCAGCCTCCTCTACGGCTTTGGCATCTGCCAACAGTTTCTGTGCCTGTTCCAGCGATTTGCCCTGCACCTTATAGCCGCCCAGAGCATTGAACGACTGGGGGGTGAGGCCGATATGTGCCACAACGGGGATACCTGCCTGAACGATGGCCTTGATACGGTTGGCATATTCCACGCCGCCTTCGAGTTTCACAGCCTGACAGTTGGTCTCTTTCATGATACGTCCTGCATTGCGCACGGCCTCTTCAACAGATGCCTGATACGACATAAAGGGCATGTCGATGACGACAAAAGCCTGCTTGGCACCCCGACAGACGGCCTTACCATGGTGGATCATGTCCTCGACAGTGACGGCCAGCGTGTTCTCATACCCTAACATGACGTTGCCAAGAGAGTCGCCCACGAGGATCATATCAATGCCCGCCTCATCGATGGTCTGGGCAGTATGATAGTCGTAGGCCGTTAACATACTCACAGGGAGTGTGCCTTTACGGTCCAGCAAATCAAAGATGGATTTCTTCATTTCTTGTTTGATGGTTGATATGACTAACTAATCGTTCTTTTTGAGGGTGCAAAAGTATTACATTATTTTAATATCCACAAACTTTTTAGTTATTTTCTGTTGATTTTGAGCGTTGTATTGATAAAAAGCAGTATCTTTGCAGCGATTTTAATCAACACTGAATATGAAAATAGCTTTAATCGGCTACGGCAAGATGGGTAAGATGATCGAACAAATCGCCCGTGATCGTGGTCATGAAATCGTAAGTATCATTGATATTGATAATCAGGAGGATTTTGATTCTCCAGCGTTCGCATCGGCCGATGTGGCCATTGAGTTCACCGCTCCTCAGGCGGCTTACGGCAATTATCTGAAGGCCTGGGCCAAGGGCGTGAAGGTGGTCAGCGGCTCAACAGGTTGGATGAAGGAGCATGGCGACGAGGTGCGTCAGGCCTGTGCCAATGGGAAGACCCTCTTCTGGGCTTCTAACTTCTCTATCGGCGTGGCCATCTTCTCGGCTGTGAACCGCTACTTGGCGAAGATCATGAACCAGTTCCCGCAGTACGACGTGGAGATGGAGGAGACGCACCATGTGCACAAGCTCGACCATCCCAGTGGTACCGCCATCACCTTAGCCGATGAAATCGTGGAGAATATCGACCGTAAGGAGGCTTGGAAGGAGGATACGACAGACAAGAAATACCTTCGTGTGGATCATATCCGCCGTGGTGAGGTGCCTGGCATCCATACCATCCGCTACGACTCTGATGCCGATCTCATTACCATCACTCACGATGCCCACTCGCGTAAGGGTTTTGCCCTCGGGGCTGTGCTGGCTGCTGAATATACCAAGGAGCATCAGGGATTGTTGACCATCTCGGATATGTTTAAATTCTAATTAAACAAAACAATGGTAAAGAAGAAAGAAAAACTGAATATGAAAAAGCAGTGGGCGAAGTTCATCGTCGTGCTGATATTCTATCTGCTCTTCCTGTATTGGGTGAAGTCATGGTGGGGACTGCTTGTCGTACCTTTCATCTTTGATGTCTATATCACGAAGAAGATCAAGTGGCAGTGGTGGAAAGAGGCCGAGAAACCCGTAAAGTTCGTCATGTCGTGGATCGATGCCCTCGTGTTCGCACTTGTGGCCGTCTATTTCATCAACCAGTTCTTCTTCCAGAATTACGTGATTCCATCGAGTTCTTTGGAGAAATCCCTGCTGACGGGCGACTATCTCTTCGTCTCGAAGGTGAGCTACGGTCCCCGTATCCCACAGACTCCGTTGACGATGCCATTGACGCAGCACACGCTCCCTGTCGTGGAGTGCAAGAGTTATTTCGACTGGCCCCATTGGGACTACCGTCGTGTGAAGGGTTTGGGCAATATCGAGTTGAACGATATCGTGGTGTTCAACTTCCCTGCTGGTGATACGCTCTGTTCGGCTCCCCAGTATCAGGCGTACGACTATTACCAGATGTGCTACAGCATCGGCTACCAGATATACCCGAACCGTCCTAATCCTGACGAACTGACGGCAGACCAGCTGAGGAAGTATTTCGAGACCATCTATGAGGCAGGTCGTGGTGAACTGTGGCGCAATCGTGGGGAATACGGGGAGATCATCACCCGCCCTGCTGACCGTCGCGAGAATTATGTGAAACGCTGTGTAGGTCTGCCTGGACAGACACTTGAGATCCGTAACCATATCGTCTATCTCGACGGCAAGGCCAACAAGGAGCCAGAGAACGTGCAATATACCTATCACGTGAAACTGAAGCAGGCTATCCCTGATGAGCTGATGGAGGAATTGGGAATCTCGATGGAGGATCTGACGAGCCTGAATACCCTTGGCTATATGCCACTGACGAAGCAGGCTGTCACCATGCTGCAGGCCAGAAAGGACATCGTGGAGAGCGTGACGCTGAACACGGAGGCCAACGATCTGGAGATCTATCCGCTCAACGGTAACAAGCACTGGACGAGGGATAACTACGGTCCTGTATGGATCCCGAAGAAGGGTGAGAAGATCCAGCTGACGATGGATAATATCGCCATCTATGAGCGTCCCATCAAGGTCTATGAGGGCAATAACCTGGAGGTTCGCGACGGTAAGATCTTTATCAACGGTCAAGAATCCAATACCTATACCTTCAAGATGGACTACTACTGGATGATGGGTGACAACCGCCATAACTCCGCCGACTCGCGTTACTGGGGTTTCGTGCCCGAGGATCATATCGTCGGCAAGCCCATCTTCATCTGGTGGTCGAGCGATCCAGACCGTCGTGGTATCAATGGTGTGCGCTGGAGCCGTCTCGGACGGATCGTGGACAACATCAAATAGCAGGCCATGGAGGCTCTGCTGAGTACAACCTATTTCGGCCCTATACAGTGGTATCAGAAACTGTATAGGGCCGAACATGTGCAGATAGAACAGTGGGAGAGCTTCCAGAAACAGACCTATCGTAACCGTTGCCTCATCGCCACTACGAATGGTATTCAGGCCCTGACCTTCCCTGTGGAGCGAGGCACGTCCCCACTCATCAAGGATATCCGCATCAGTGACCATGGCAACTGGCGCCATCTGCACTGGAACGCCCTGCAGAGCGCCTACGGAGAGTCACCTTTCTTTCCATACTATCAGGACGACATCCGCCCTTTCTTTGAGAAGCGGTGGACATTTTTGCTCGATTTCAACGAGGAAATCCGACAGAAAATGTGCGAACTGATCGACATTCAGCCCAGCGTAAACTATACGCAGTCATATCTCTCGTCTCTCACCCCTCACCCCTCACCCTTCGACTACCGCTCGGCCATCAACTCCAAGCATCCTGAACCCGATGCAGACTTTACCCCCAAGCCCTATTATCAGGTCTATCAGCAGAAGCATGGTTTCCTGCCCAACCTCTCCATCCTCGACCTGCTCTTCAACATGGGGCCAGAGAGTATTTTCTACCTATGAACGTACATAGGTGGTGCCACAGTCCCAGTGTGCCCATGTGAGGTCGGGTTCTGCCCACCATTCTTCTTATGTTTTTCCATGCAGCAAAGAAACAAAATAAAAAGTGGCAAAACAAAGAATGTGATCACTTAATTTATTGCCTGTATTCGTTTTTTTTCGTATTTTTGCAATCGAAAGATATTAGTGAAGAGAGATTAAGGATAAATAGAGGTAGGTTTTTACTGCTTCAACCGTCATATAGATAGAAGAGATGAATCAGAAACGGGCAGCTATAGAGCAGCTATTTCGACAACATTACGTCCGACTTCGTCAGATAGCCAACAGGCTTCTGCATGATGACGAGGAAGGCAAAGATGTCGTCAGCGATGTCTTTACCCGTCTGATACAGTCTGACATCTTGCCTGAAGAAGACAAGGTTGAGCGTTACCTATCAGCCTCCGTCCGCAATCGTTGCCTGGACATGATAGCCCACCAGCAAATCAGACAGCGCGTGGAGAAGCTGATCCCTACAGACAACGTCGATGAAGTCTCAGAGACGGATGAAGAAAAGCGTTATACGGAACTGAGGCGGTTTGTCGATACAGAGTTGTCTGAGCAGACTCGTCAGGTTTTCCTGCTACGGTTTGATAAGCGCTTGAAATATCAGGAGATTGCAGCCAAACTGAACATCAGTGAGAAAACTGTCTATAAACATCTCCATCAGGCCATCACCCTGTTGCATGAACATTTTAAAGATCAGGAACAATGAGCAAGGCAGAACAAAACGACAAGTTGACACAGGTGCTCGAAATGACAGAGCATCCTGAGTGCTTTACGGACGAACAGCTCCAGCAGTTGCTCAACGACGAGGAGTGTGCAGGTTTCTATCGTCTGATGTGCGATGCTGCCAGCGCATACGCTGGAACTCAAGCCTCTCTGCCTTCCCGAAGAGTGAATATTCGTAGGATTGCTGCTATTCTCATTGCCCTGCTGATGCTTTCAGGACTCTCCTATGCAGCCATCCGAATGTTGCAAAACCGTCAGGACACGATAGAAACAGAACAGGAGACTGAAATCGTCAAGCCTGCGTCAGCCATAGAGACTCCAGATGCCAATGATAAGGTATGGACCTTCCAGAATGCTGAGCTACAGGAGATTCTGGAGGTGGTAACCGCTTTCTATCAATTGGGTACGGAATATCGGAATGAGGCGCCACGTCACGTCCGCTTCTACGTCAAGTGGGATAAGACAGAAGGCATACAAGCCTTGGTGGAACGCCTGAATAAATCTGAAAAGGTGAATATAACAATAGCCGACGACCTGCTGATTGTGGAATAGACATGAGGCGTGTGTTATGTATGATGATTCTGTTGACAGCTGCTTTCTCCGCAAGATCGCAGCATACTTTTCGTGGCACGTCGCTTTCGGAGGCTTTGATCGCTCTCGACAATTCGTCGAAACGCTATAACATCACGTTCGTCTATGATGAGTTGGAGGATTTTACTGTCAGCAAAACCATCCCTCAAAGTCGCTCTCTGCCTGATGCCGTCAGAGAGGTTTGTGGCTTCTATCCTGTGAGGGTCGTCGTACAAGGAAGGGAGATTTTCGTGGAATGTACCCAGAAAGACCGTATGAAACTGAAGGGACGGCTTGTGGATGACAATAATCAGCCAGTGGTCTATGCCAATATCGCACTATTCAGTACGGAAGACTCTACCTTGATAGGTGGAGGTGTGAGCAATGAGGCAGGTCACTTTGTGATTCCTTGTAGTGCTGAGCGCGCTTTGGTGCGTATCAGTTGTGTGGGCTTCAAGACCATCAAGCGCCTGATGCCCATCAGTCAGGTAGGCACTATTCGGATGCAGGTGGCTGATCATTATCTGCATAATGTGAACGTCAAGGGTGTGGTTCCTGTGATCCGTTATGAATCTGACCGGCTTCAGTATGTCGTGGCTGACGATCCTTTTGCCCAAGGACAGAGCGTTTTGGAACTGATGAACAGAGTGCCGATGGTCACGCTGTCAGGAGGCCGTGCCAGTATCCTTGGAAAAGGTCAGGCCAGATGGATGCTCGACGGAAGGGCTCTGGATGATGGCAGCGAGATGATCCCTCGCAAACTCTGGTCGTTGCGTGCTGAAGATATCGAACGCATAGAGGTCATCACCCTGCCCGTGGGTTCCAATATGGTTGATGGTAGTGGAGGCTATATCAATATTGTCACCAGACGGGATCAAACCCTCGGATGGCGAGGTGACCTGACGGGAGAACTCATCTCCAAGGACGACCTGAACTGGCGATATAGTGGAAACGTGAGTTATGCCACCAAGCGCCTTGATGCCTCACTTGAAATCTATGGCAATCGCCTGACTGAACGCTCAGATGCTATCACAACCTACGAGCGCCCTCATGAGTTCGTGAAACGTTCTGACAGCCAGGATGAAGAGCAGGATAGGGAGTATGGGACAAACTTAGCGCTTCACATCCAACTGACATCCAAGTGGGAGGCAGGAGCCATGCTGTCGTATAGGCAGAATCGTGATTATCATGATATGACGGATGCCGATCGAGTGCGCTTCAACGTCAATTATGCGCCATTCTCAGGTCTTGGCCCCAACATCAAGGATTATACCATGGCCTCGACTTCCTCTTTGTCACCAGCTGGGGCTATGCACACCACAGCCCTGACGGCCTTTAGTGATATTCTGCTCGATACGTTAGGCAAACAAGCCAATCTCACGTATAATTTCTATCATAAGTCGGGCACTCGGGGCTCTGTCATGGAGGGCGATGCCAATATCCCCGTGTATTACTATTCCTCCAGTGATCCTTATCATGTGTTCAATTCCTTCGAACTGGATACTGATTACAAGATCCACTCCCTGAAACTCGACTTCACGTTGCCTTTCCCCTTTGCCAAAGTCGAGACGGGATTGGCCTATACCGATATCGATAATACAGTGCTTAAAAGTCAGGAACAATCATCTAATATCGATGTCGACGGCATCTATCGGAATAACAGTTATCGCTATCAGGAACGGAGTGCGATGGGCTATCTGATACTCAGCAAACAGTTGCATCCCAGGTTTTCTGCCACTATCGGCATGCATCTGGAGCACTCTTGGCTGACAGGAGAGGACAGGGACATGACCAAAAGCCGTAAGACCAAGCAGACATTCACAAAACTATTGCCAACCCTCTCTGCCAATTACCAGTTGGGCAGTCGTCAACAACTTGTGTTACAGATGGGCAGGAACATCAATCGTCCTGACTTCGATGAGTTGAATCAGGTGCCTGTCTATGTCACCATGACCAACCTGATAGTGGGTAATCCCTCGCTCATCCCCGGAACGACTGATTACGCAGAATTGTCTTATCGCCACTCATGTGGCCTTTATGCCAATCTCTGGTATCGTCATGGCAAGGATCAGACGGAGTGGGTCACCGGTTTCCAGATAGACCAGGGACCAAGATACCGTTTGGAATCGCAGACCACCAAGCCAGAGAACTGGCTGGACGAACAGCAGGCAGGTCTCTACCTTCGTTATCAGCAACGATTCTTGCCGTGGTTGAACACCGTCGTCGAGGGTGATCTGTATTATTATCATGGCAGTTCTTCGCGCTCAGAACTGAGCCGAAACGAGGATGCCGTCTTTAATCCCTATATGCCTGACCTGCATGGCTGGGGAGAGCATGCAGCACTCTCTGCCGATGTCTTCTTGAATCCTCAGCACACCCTTTTACTGAATGCCCGCTATGACCACTGGTTCCGCCAGTTAGAGAAGATGACGGATATCGGTGCCTTTGGCTATGCCTCTTTTGCCCTGCGCTATTCCTTGTTGGACGATCGTCTGAAACTGTCGTTGGTGACCTATGATCCGTTTCATCAGCATGTGACGGACATCACGCGTTCATACAACTGGTTTACAGAGTGTTTCCATACTGTCCACCATTCGCAGTTCGTCAGCCTGACGGCCTCCTACGCATTGGGTGGCAAGAAGGTGCGTCGCAACTATCGTGATAAGAAGGATTCGGAGACGCAGCGTGCAGAGAAACGTAAATCGATACAATAGAACTATGGATATGAAAAAGGTGAAAACATATTTGCTGCTCCTGATGGCTATGACGCTTGTCTGTGGATGCAGCGACGAGGTGGAAATAACTGAAGAAAGACTGGCTTATGAGCCTTACGATGCCAAGATCGATGGCATCTGCTATCAGCTATCCGATAGTAAGACGGCTATTGTTTCTGCAGGAAATGTCTATTATTCTGGCGATGTTGTCATACCAGCAACCGTTGAATACAAGGGAGATTCATATCGGGTGACGGGTATCTCAGAAAAGGCCTTTGCCTCTTGCGAACAACTGCATTCTGTCGTACTGCCTGAAGGTATTACGTCTATTCCTTCCCGTATGTGTGCCTGGTGTTATGATTTGCTGTCTGTGACACTTCCGTCAACGATTACCGCCATTGGCAATGAGGCCTTCTCCAACTGTACGTCCTTAGCCTCAGTCACTATCCCCGACGGGGTGGAGGAGATTGGCGAGAGTGCATTCTTCTGCTGTACGTCGCTTGCTTCGATCACCGTTCCCAATAGTGTGAACACCATCAAGTGGCGCGCCTTTACAGGTTGCGCCAACCTTACCACCGTCACCCTGCCCACAAGCCTCACGAGGATTCCTTCAGAGTGCTTTGCTCATTGCTCCAGACTCTCTTCAGTCTCGATTCCTGAGGGTGTTGTCTATATCTCCAACCACAGTTTCTCGCATTGCATTTCGCTGACACAGCTCACGCTGCCAGAGTCGCTGAAGTCTATGGATAGGGGCGTGTTCGAGAACTGTACTGGTCTTACATCCATCACCATCCCTGAGAGTGTAGAACAATTAGGCGCTTTGTTGTTCGCAGATTGTACCCATCTGACATCAGTGGAGTGGCATTCTCAGCTAGTCCCTGAGGGCGCCTTCAAAAACTGCACGGGGCTTGTGGAAGTCAAAGTGCCAGAAGGCGTTACCCATATCCAGGCCAATGCCTTCGATGGATGCAGTAACCTCTCGACACTTACGCTCCCCAGCACTTTGGGAACCATCGCTCCAGGAGCATTCAAGGATTGTCAAAGCCTGAAGGACGTCTATTGCCTAAGTACCCAAGTGCCCTCACTTCCTTATTCTGTAGAATCAGCTTCCGACCTGATCTTCGAGAATGCAGACCTCAGCACTGCTACTCTCCATGTCCCCGCCTCCGCTCTGGTAAACTATCAACAGACTCCCCCTTGGAGTAATTTTGGCATAATCATTGGGGACTATCAGTGAGTTTCTTCTATAAATAGTTGCACATTAGCAACAATTATACTATCTTTGTCAGCTGTAAGGGTAGGAAATCTTGGTTTCAACCGTATTATAGTTAGAACAAGATAATAAGATAGTATTTATGAAACACTCTGCAATAATATTCCTGCTGGCCCTGCTGCCGATGGTGGCTGAGGCCTACGATGTCAAGATTGATGGCATCTATTACAACTTGGTGAAGAAGGCAAATATCGCCGAGGTCGTTGAAGGCGACGAGCCATACGAGGGGGATGTGAATATTCCATCGACGTTCACGTACGAAGGGGTGGATTATGCAGTTACTTCTATCTCTAACGGCATCTTTAGGATGAGAAATATAACCTCCATCACTATTCCGGCTGGCGTGAAGGAGATAGGTGAAGACGCTTTTAAAGATTGCAAGATGCTCAGGTCTGTCAGACTGCCAGAAGGGCTGAGAGCCATCAGGGATTATGCCTTTCAGGGTTGTTCAGAGTTGCAGAATATCAAATTCCCCCAGTCTCTGATCCTGATTGCCCACTACGCTTTTGAGGGTTGTTCGTCGCTGACAACACTCAATCTTCCTGATGGAATGGAGGAGATTAACGACGGCGCGTTTAAGGATTGTAAAAGTGTGGTGTCCCTGCATATCCCCAACAGCATCAGTTTTATTCCTACTGGGGCATTCATGGGTTGCAGCAGTCTGGAGACAGTCGAGATACCAGAGAGCGTAGGGGAGATATGGTCTGGTGCCTTCTCTAATAGTGGGCTGAAAACGGTGAGCATACCAGAGACTGTCAAGAGTATTGGCTTTGGTGCCTTTGAGGGTTGTGAACAATTGACTTCCGCTCGGCTTCCTGACAACCTGACTATGATTGCATGGCGACTGTTTAAGGGATGCACCAGTCTGAAAGAGGTTGCGATACCTCGGGGAGTGACCAGTATCGGACAAAGCGCTTTCGCGCAGACGGGGATTGTCTCTATCGACATCCCGTCGGGAGTGACAACGATAGGAGAATCAGCCTTCGAGGGATGCTCGCATCTGTCATCTGTCACTCTTCCAGAAGGGTTGGAAACACTTGAAGATGCCACCTTTAAAGACTGTAAGGAACTCTCGTCCGTCAATTTCCCTACCAGTTTGCAATCATTGAATGGTAGTGTCTTTGAGAATTGCGTATCCCTCAAAGACCTTGCGCTGAATGAGAACCTGCAAACGATCGGTTACCGTTGCTTCTCTGGATGCAAGGGCCTTCGGTCTGTGGTCATTCCCAACAGTGTAACCAGGATTTGCCAGGGTGCTTTCAATGAGTGTTCGTTTATGGAGACGCTGACGCTTGGCAGTGGTGTCAACTGGATAGAAGAGTGGGCTTTTTCGAATTGCAGGAGTCTTGTGGATGTCTATTGTCATGCTGCAGCGGTGCCAGTCGCTTTCGACAATTCATTTGAAGGCTCGTATATCAGTTATACCGTCTTGCACGTGCCAGCCTCGGCGAAAGCAGATTACAGTGTAACTTCCCCCTGGAATCAGTTTGGAAGGATTGATGCTATCGGAGAGACGGCTATCAAGGATGTCAGGATAATCGAGGGTGAATCAAGTGCTCCCTATTACGACCTCAATGGCATGCGCATATCCCAACCTCGCAAGGGCATCTACATCAAGAATGGCAAAAAAGTGGTCGTTAATAAATTATAGAAGAATCACGTCGTGTAGGTATGTACGCTGGAGCCTTGCGCCCTTACTCAATGGCTTATGGTGGTGTGATTTCTGCCTCATTATGACCGTATCTGCATCTTTTTTAATATATTTGATGCAGAAAAAGCCGTTTTGATGCAGATAATTGAATTTTTTTTTGTGTATCTTTGCACCCTAAGGCGACATAATATGCTTGTCTCGTTTGTCGCTATAATAGAACATATGAACGATATCTGATAAAAAAATATTGAAAAAATGAAACGCGTTGATTTAAAGAAAAAAAAGAAATCAATTCAAGTCATCTGGATAATTACACTATGCTTATGCTTGATGAATGCATGTTCGGATGGCGATGAAAATAGTCCAGGTGAGAAGAAAGAAGTGCCGAGGCCCCATCCTTACCAATATGATGTCAGGGTTGGCGGAATCTGCTATACATTGGTTCCAAAGGCAAGGGTTGCCAAAGTCTCACCAGGCGATGTGTATTATGCAGGTAACATTATTATTCCTTCAACGATAGAACACGAGGGAACTGTCTATCAGGTAGAAGAGATTTCAGACAGTGCATTTTGTGGCTGTAGAAATCTGACAGCCATAGTTATTCCTAACAGTGTTAAGCAGATTGGTCTGTGGACTTTCAAGGATTGTAGTAGCCTGAAGGATGTTTCTTTGCCAGAGGGACTTGAGAATATTCCAGTCCGTATGTTTGCAGGTTGTACTGCCTTGGAATCTATCGTCATTCCAGAAGGTCCGAAGAAGATGGGCGAGATGGCTTTTTTCTCTTGCACCTCCCTCAAATCGGTTACTCTTCCCAATAGTATAGAAGAAATGGAGTGGAGAACGTTTGAGGGGTGCACGAATCTGGAATATGTGAAACTGTCGGAGTCGTTGCGTTATATCAATATGGAGTGTTTCTCTCATTGTTCAAATCTATGCACGATAGATATCCCCAACAGCGTAACTTCCATCGGTAATAATGCCTTTGCATTCTGTACATCATTAGTACAGTTGCCATTGCATGATTATATGACAGGCATATCGCCTCGGGCATTTTATAATTGTACCAGTCTGACTTCCATAACTATACCTTCAAGTATCCAGGATATAGGAGAACTCGCTTTTGGCGGTTGTAGTGGACTGACCACCGTAAACTGGTCGGCTATTAAAATAAACCCAGGCACTTTTGCGGATTGTACGTCTCTTTCTGAGTTTGTCATCCCAGAAGGTGTCAAGGAGATTCGTAGCGATGCGTTTGCCCGTTGCAAGAATCTTGCTCTTGTAAAGATACCGAGCAGTGTAGGCACTATCAGTTATAGGGCTTTCAGCGGGTGCGAGAATCTGAAGGATGTGTATTATGATCGTGAGAAACTCCCAGATTATTGTCCTGACAACATCTTTGAGAATGCCTATATCAACTATGCGACGTTACATGTGCCCGCCACTGCGATAGAGGAATTCCGTGCGACAGCACCTTGGAGTGAGTTCGGCAATATTGTGCCCATAGACTAAAAGGGCACAATGTGCCCTGCTGTGATTTTTCTATCACGTCGTGTAAGTGTGTACGCTGGAGCCTTGTGCTGAGGGCAGGTAATTGATGCCCCACCAGCACATCTGTAGGAGAATAAAGGCGAGGATGAGCACCCACAGGGCCAAACGGGGGTTGTGCTTCGGCAGCAGGCGGTAGTGGATATAGACCAGATAGGCCAGCCAGGTGATGGCTGCCCAGGTCTCCTTGGGATCCCACGACCAGTAGTGTCCCCATGCCTCCTTCGCCCAGAGCGCGCCAAAGAGCATGCCGATGGTCATAAAGGCGAGACCGACATAGACGAGGTTATCGGTGATCTCAAACTCTTCATCAGTTGCCTCCTTCTTAAAGAACAAGAGATACAGCGCCATCACGGCCGAGGCGCCCAACACGGCATAGGCGAACATATAGACAATCACGTGAGGAGCGAACCACGGACTCTGGAGGGCAGGCATCAGCGTCTTGGAATGGATCTCGGGTTTGAAGAGGTTTACGCAGATGAACACCAGGGCTAGTACGGTGGAGAACGAGAGTATCCACTTGTATTTCCAGCGGCTATACACGATGAGGCCCGCCAGCGGCAGGAAGAACGAATACCAGAGGCGCGTCTCTCCCATCGTCCTTAGTGGCGGACGCTCCAGCGAGATCCACATTGAGAGGATGAAGGAGAAGAACACCAGCAGGCCGAGTGTCGTGGTGGTATAGGCCACCGTCGTCCTGTCCTTCCACGCCGCCCAGGCACCTATCGCCCACAGCACGACTGCTCCTATCGCAAAATAGATGAAATGCTCCCAGGTCATACGCGTTTCCTCCTTCCTCCAAGAATAAACATACACACGGCCCCTGCCAGCATCATGTAGATACCCGTATAGACCAGTGGCAGCCACGGGTCGCTCACCAGTTCCAGAATCGAGATCTGGCTCTTGGCGCCCATCTGCGTGTCGTAGCCGTACTGGTAGATTTTCCATCCATCAACCTCCACGGGCTTGTTCACATCAACAGTGGTCTGGATGCGCTTCCCCGACTTCGTCAGAACCTGAATCTCCGAGGCGAAGCGCTTGGGTGAACCGTCGTCGTATGTCTCCATGATAAATTGTTTTAGTTCGATGGCCAAGGGCATCTCGCGGATGGCACCGTCCTGCGTCAGTGCCCGCCATTCGGACTCGCCGACAACCGTGATCATCCTCAGGCGTTGCATGTCCGCATTGCCTAATGTGGCGGTAGTCATTGCCAGAAAAAGTCCTAAGTGGTTCAGCAGGAAGGGGATGTCGCGAAGCCAACGGACGGAGCAGCGAGAGCCGCCAAGCTTGCTTGGATGGCCGAGTCGTGACGGACGAAGGCGAAGCCAACTAGTGAGATACGTCAGCCTACGGAGAATCACTACTCCCAGGATGACGGCCATATAGACGTAGATCAGCACGAAGGGCCAGAACACCAGCATATTGTTCAGCCACGTACCGTTTTCCGTTTGCCTCGTCAGTCCCATGATGATCGTCAGGATGACGGCATAGACGAGTGTCGGGATGGCCGCCTGATACGTGCCGATGAAACGGCAGGTATAGACCTTATTGCGCAACAGGAAGATGAGGGCAATGATGGCCAGGAATCCTGCCAGCACAACGCCATTGGCAGGCCAGGCAAAGGCCTCCCACACCACTGGGCCGACGCTCAGTTCCAGCATCAGTCCTGCACAGATCAGGCCCCCTCCGATGAGAAAGCCCTCCTTCATACTCCAAGGCTTAGTCCACATATCAGTTGCAAAAATAAATAATCTTTTCGACACGGCCAAGGGTTTTCTGGAAATAAGTGCCACTTTAGGATAATTTCGTGGCCCTATAGGAAAATTTTGTGGCCCTTTTCGCGTGAATTGGGCTTCTAAATTTTCCTGCGGAGCCTCCAAATTTTCCTATCGTGGCCCCGCTTGGATGAATTCTCTCGAGAATTGGGTGCTCTCTTACGCGCGCACGCGTTCCAAAACGAATCACTTAATCACAACCTTGCGTCCATTATGGATATATAAACCCTTTTGGGGCTTGGCCGAAAGACGGCGGCCTTGAAGATCGTAAATCATGCCCGTAGCCTTTGGCTGCCTTACCTGTTCTATTCCCAAGGCATATTTGGCTTCTGCTGCATCCACACCATCCTCTATAGCAGCAATCAGAGGGAATTTCTTCCAATATGGTGCCGTCTTGTACAGTTCAATGCTTTCACGGGGCACTAAAAGGAAACGGCCAACTTTATAGTCATCACTTTTTAGGATATCATCTTCTTCCAGTGAACTAAAGTACATTTCCACCTTTGACTTATCATTAGATGGAATCACTGCAGGAGGCGTCGTTGCATAACAAACCATGTATCTCTGGTATGCCCTTTTCATATATTCACCAGAATAGTAATCATCATTAGAGGTTGGACGTGGGGTTCCTTCCACAAAAGTATAAGCATCTATTTCCACCAATGTAGATGGAAGAATATAGGAATGCATAGGTTGTGCAATGAAGAATGTTCCCAGAAGTTTAGTAACACCTTCCGGTACGGTAATATCCGCTACTACATCATATTCATTTAAGGCTGCACCTGCAAATACTCCAAATCCAAGTTCTTGTATATGGCAAGGAAAGTCAAGGCCTGTGTTTGTAGCAAAACCTGCAAACGCCCAGTCTTCTATACACACCACCGACTCGGGAACAATTAAATGGTCATCTTCTCCCATACTAATGCCACTAAAAGCATTTTCTCCGATCGTTGTCACGTAGTCTGGGATGACGGATGATGGACATCCCTGTATGAGTTTACCGCCTGATTTCTCAAGGATGCAATTCTTATCACTTTCATAGACTTCGTTATCCTTGTCAACAGACAGCGTTTTAAAGTTACCCTTAATCCCCATGAATATTGAGGCATCAATCTTATTAACACCAGCAGGAATGTGTAGTTTCTCAAGGGCATAGCAACAATAAAATGCTCCTTCCTCTATTTGACGCAACGTATGGGGGAGGGTCACAAATCTTAGCACATAGCAGCCATCAAAGGCCAATTGTCCTAATCGTGTAACGGTCCATTCTCTTCCATCATCGTAATAAATAGTATCAGGAACCACATAACTCTCAAGCGAATGCAATAACTCCTCATGCTGTCGTGGTCTCGGAAGATAGCCATACACTGTAGCCTCTTCCCCCTCTATAAGATAATAGATGCCACTTCCTTCATCTATTGCGACATCGGACCAATCGTTTTGTGGGCTTACCAAAAGGCGCGTTGCTCCTGCCAGCACAGGTGACAGCAGGGACAAGACCATCATTATCCATATTCTCTTATTCATATCCTTTTGATATATGTATGAATCTTCATTATCTATTTATAGAAACGACTGGAGGGGGGAAAAACTACATGAGAAACTGAAACTTTAACAAGATTTATACCTACACAAGATGTTGAAGTCTATCAACATCGAGAACGGAGAGATCGAGGGACTGTCAGATAACGTCTTTAAAAGTAAAACAAGTTGTTTTACTGTCGAAGGAGGCATCTATTTCACCCGTTCAGACGTCATCTTTGAAGGTAAAACAACTTGTTTTACTTTTAAAGGTGATGTTAAAATAATTGAGGTCACCTATATAACAAACTAACTAATAGCCGCTTACGCAGAAAGTGACCATAAACTTAAAAATGCATCTTTAAAAAGCGTGCCGCCCTATCACAAGGCAGCACGCTCCAAACTAATCTAGTACCGTGTATCTATCACGGGACAATTACTAACAATGTCTTTACCTTATTTCACTAAAACCTTTTCGACACAGGGTTGCACAGACCCCATTGTGCATTATTTTAATCACATCTCACTATTGAACACACATATTGTGTAGGTTTATCAAAACCTTGATCATCTGCGGGGTATGAAGACTTAATGCTAACAATTTTGAAATCGATAATATCTCCAAGTTGATATTGTTGAAGAGGAAACTCATCCTTAGGGACAACAACGGTTTTAATATAATTATAATTTGCAGGCATGTGTAGATCCCTGATAAAAACAAGTTTTTCTTCGTCTCCCACAATCTTTCCAGAGATACAATAATTTGCAAGAATGTCAGACTCATCGGAGTCGGAGTTGCTACAGGCTGTAAAAACCAACCCTGTCACCGCTATTAGCAGGGATAGGCAAACTATTCCTAAACTATTTATTCTATTCATTTCAAAGTAACTTTTATTATTACTTCCTTGTTATTCAATTTGGGATAGATACCCCAATAATACACAAGTCTCGGATCTGTCACTTCTACAACCAACTTCTTATCCACACTTTCATAATCCAAATAAAGGACATAATGACCAGTATCATCATACAAGGTCTGCCTTAGTTTCTTTCCTGGTAGCGTGTTCTCACTTGTGATGCGTGCTTGTCCAACAATCAGTGTGCTCTTGCTAAAATCAATATCGAGTTCAGGCAAACAAGGTCCATACTCCTCATTATAAACACTCCTCAGTTCGTCCATACTATTTATGACATAGCAGACATCATTTCTTGTAAACTCGGGAATAGTAAAGAACCCCATCGCAAGGTGATCGTTGGCATTCAAAGGCAATACGTCATCCAAAAAATCTGTTACCGTAGTCGAACACTCCATTTGCATTATGAGAGTCCCACTTTCTGATTTGTCATCATCACTACTACATGCAGTAATGGTAAGTCCTACCCCCGCCATCAGCAGGGAAAGGCAAACCACTTCTAGACTATTTATTTTCTTCATTCCTACTTATATATTTAACTGGCTCTCTAATATTAAAACTCCAAACTACTCAAAATACTGCCCCGTAAACGTTATATTTGTGATTTATTGACAATCTCTGTGCATGGTAGATAACCATCATTCGACTTTGACAAAATGCATGGTGGGATCCTTGAAATACCTCATATCCATATCTGGGCAGAGAACCATTTCTGTGTCACTCAAGGAACAAATGAAACGGTCAACTGACCTATTAGTCATATTATACATATTGAACTGGATGTGACCAGTAAGGCCGTTATCTGAGTCTGTCATCCAGTCGTTCTCAAATCCACGCTCTGATTCCAAATAACGATAGTCGTCGGTGTTAACGGCAATCTCATACTTTACCTTACCATCAGGCGTAAATGTCAGACATGTTTCTGACCCCGCATATTCATTATCTCCAACTATTGTCAGCCTCCATTTCCCTATAATACGCTCGACAGCAACCTGCCCTGCGTCATTGAGAGCAGAGTCTTCGACTGGCTCAATGGATCTGTCTTCCTGAAGATCAGAGCGCATATCCTCTTGAGGATAAGATAATACATCATCACCGCTACAGGCAGTAATGGTAAATCCAACCCCTACTATCAGCAGGGACAGGAAACTCACTTCTAAACTTTTTATTCTTTTCATTCCTACTTTTATATTTTAAAAGGGACTCTATTATTATAACTCTAAACTACTCAAAATACTGCCCCGCAAACGTATTATTTGTGATTTATTAACAGTCTCCGTGTGCTGAGTAGTTACTATGCTAATTCACTAAAACCTTTTCCGTCAGTTCCTCCTTGCCAATGGTGACCTTGACAATATAGATGCCCTTGGGCCAGCCAGCGGTGGAGATCGTCTCAGAACGACTGGCCGATGACCGCGTGGCCATCAGTTGTCCCGTCGTGGCACTGCGTACCTCAACCGTCCATGACTCTTCAAGGCTCAAGCCCCTTTCGGGTTCTCCCTCCACATTCAGCGTAACAGTGATGTCTCCGTCCCCATTAGAGACGTTGATGCTATAGGAACCCGATGGCATAGCATACAACACATAATCATTCTCACTACTGTCATGAACATTAATAACCACAGGAATAGAGGTGTTAGTTGTTACAAAAGTCAGATCTCCATAAGTAGGACTAAATGTCCAAATGGAAGGTGTCGCACCACTGCTGCTGTATGACACCGTAGCCCCATAGAAATTTGGCGATGTAATATAGGTTGTCGCATTCGCCTTTATATTGAAGTAACTGGTATAGGGAATATTGCCGGAAAGATTCCCTGATGTATAATACCCTTTAAATCCAATATGACAGTACAAACCTGTCAATGTTAGTGTTTTCACCGTTGTTCCATTCCGTTTAATAACTGCCGTCAGAGTCGCATTTGACATGTCTCCAGAATTACTATGGGTTATTGTACAATAATTGTTTGATGGAGTATTTTGTTGTAAACAATGCTGATTATAATAACTATCCGATAAAGACCAAGTGACAGTATAACCAGTGGGAAGGTTTGAGACGTAATAACTGGATGACTCTCCCACAAGTTTTGGACCTTTGATTGACAAATCGAGATTAGCAAAACTCTCTACCCCAACATTATACCAAGCGTTTTTCAACTGACTTATAGTTTCATTATTATATCCCAATTCCTGAACTGCCAAATAAGAGCATGTCTTCGCATCTGAATATGTAGAATTTGAAGTCAAGTGTGCAGTATTCATCAAATAACATATTTGAATAGCCTTATTAAGTCCAATACTCGTAACAGGAACAGCGGAACCAGACTCATTTGTTCCAGGTCCACCATTAACTAATAAATAGAACCAATAGCCTATAACTCCACAATTGGTATGCACACCGCCATAATCATTTGATAAGGAGAGATTTGATGTGTTTACCCAATTTGAGCCATGATAGTATTTACATGTAGGATTTCTTAGATCTCTGATCGGTGTACCGATATCCTCACCTATCTGCCATATTTTCACACCATTACTTGGTTTCGCATACTTCTCAACACATACGGCAAATATATCGCTGAAACCTTCTCCTAAGGCTCCACTTTCCCCCCTATAGTCCAAATTAGAAGTTGAGCAGCTAACTCCATGTGTGAATTCATGAGCAACTATATCAAGACTGACAATTGGGTAATCCAACATATTATCTTTAAATCCAAAATTCATTATATGATGCTGATTATCCCAGCTCGCATTGTTATACATATACAAATTCACATCAGATTTAATCTTGGATCCATTATTGTCATAACTACTTCGATTAAATTTGCTATAGAAATAATCGTACACTTTCTCCGCTCCCCAATGAACATCAAGAACCCCTACCCAAAGACCTAATCCATCCCACGTATTATCTGTCGAGTACAAATTATGATTATAGCACTCTTCTGTTTCTATACCAGACCCTCTTATGTAGTCGTGTAGCCTATAGACTCCTGACTCATAATTTGTTTGTATTGTCCGTTGGCCAGAGTATTTGGTTACTACAGATGCCGAGACATCAAAAAGTGTATTAAGTTTTTCTATTATTTTGCCATCATATGCATCCAGATAAACAACAGAATGTATTTCTTCTATATAGTATTTGAAGGCCAGGAATGCAATATCCTCCTTGAACAATATGACAAGTTCACCCTGTGGTTTGTCTCTTTTTGCCTGACTTTTTTGAGGACTTCTCAGGTTCCTCTCTTTAATAAGGTTATCCCATACAGCTTGTAATGCCTCTTCCCCATTTTTGGAAGGGACAACGTCAAGGTCTTTTATTGTTCTAAAATTACCGTTTATTGAAGTAGCGTTACCAAATTTGTCATAATGGATCGTATAACGTGTCCCTTCAACTTTTATACCCTGATAGTATTCTTGGTATGAAACATGAAATCCACCAGCAATATCCGTCAAAGTGTCTTTCACTATGGCTGTCGTTTTGCTGTTCAAGTCAAGTAGTTTCTCAAGGCATCCGTTATGCTCCCTGATATTCTTTTTATCCCCTAAAGTAATTTTTTGTTCTGTGACATCAAGATATGATGGAATATTTATATCCACAGAATAGATGGGACTATCTATTATAAGACTCTGAGCACTCATTATTCGCATAGCAAATAATAATATGATGATAAAATAGCATTTTTTCATTATTACTTTTCTTTTCATTCAACTATGACACGTATTTTAACTCATTAAAAAAACACCACATTATGCATTGTGGGGCCTGTGAAGTGGACCCATTGTGTATAATGGATTGTTCTAGGATGATTGTTAATGGTCTTCACTTTCCGATTACACGGGGTCTGCCCCCATTTCTTATAAACTCCTTCATAATCCAAATTATTACAAATCTATATATCCCCTATAATAATAGGTGGCCAAGAAAGGAATGAGGCGGAGTTCAAAATCGCCTGAGAGAGTTGTAGGCAGGACGACTTGCGTAGTTCCCGCGGGAACATAAGCAGAACAGACTACCGTCTCTTCCTCATCAAGCAACTGAAGGGTGAAATTATCCTCAAAAGCAGGCATAGTAAGTACATTCTCATTCTGAGTGATGTACCACGGACGAGGGGGAGCCAATGGATTATCGGGACCTGTTGATCCTTCCTTAATAATGTGCATAGGGATTTGATTCTGACCAACAGCGAAGTTGCCTCCTCCTATCAAAAGCAAAACAAATAAAAGAATTTTCTTCATACAACAATCCATAATTATTGGGTTAATAATGTTTTATGTGTTGCAAATATAGGCAATAATAAAATAATTAAAGGTGTTTCTCTCGCAAGAAACACCTTTAAAAACCTTTCAAAATAACATTAAAGGAAATTAAAGGTTTAGACGATCTTCATGATGCGCTCATCTAAATCCTTCGGAATTCCCTTTATACCATAGACTTTTAACAGAATTCCTTTCCTGAGGTTCGCAATGTAGCCGTCGTCTCTATCTAATAGTTTACTGATTGAAGCTGGCTTGAAGTGACAGCGCGTTAAGAGACAGACTTCATATTCAATTTGCCTTAATTCTCCAGAAGCATTGAGGCTTTCATAGAAGCATGGAATCTGCTCATTGATAAACTTCTTCAGTTCCCTTATTTGGGCTTGGGTAGCAGACTGCACAGGGTTTGCCTCTAACAAGCCGTTCAAGTCTCTAACAATCTTCGCATTCTCTATTCGGTCTTCCAGAGCAGCCAGATCAAAACTTCTCTGACGTTTTTGGTAGACTTCAATTTTTGCCTGAAGATCCATTATCTCTTTTGTCTTCTTGTTCACCAAGATTTCAGTATCTTGATTCTTCTCTCGTAGTTCTAACAATTCCGATTGAACCTCTTCCAGCCTTGACTGATTCAGACGATATTCAGAAAGATCTCGTTCTTTATCTGCCTTATACTTCTGGAACGAAATGTAAGACAATAAAGTAAGGACAACAAATAATACGACCACAATTATCAGCCACATACTTGACTGTTCGGCCTTTCTTGCACTCTGTTCTGCCAAGATTTTCTGATGATTGTAATTATATGAAGCTTGAAACTTCTGGATGTTCTGCATTTCAGAAAGAGAATAGGCAGAATCATTCAGAATATATCCTAGATTGGCATATTTGGCAATAGAATCGGAAGATCTCTTAATTTCATATACCTTTTGAAGTCCCTTACATCCAGCAATCTGATTGTTCAAATCTTTGCCGTCTCGAAGTTCTTTCCTGAATAAAAACTCTGCAGAATCGATTTCATGAATAGCGAGGAAATACTCTCCTTTCATATAATAATAAACCTCACGACCTTTCTGAATATTACCATTCTTATCGAAATAGCCAGAATAAAGTTCATAATCATTTATATATTGTCTTGCTCGTTTTGTATCCCCACATTTTACAAGAGAGGTTATCGCAGAGCTAAGTGTTTGAGAGGCAAGATCATATCGCTGATTTTCTTTGAACATATGGTATGCCTTGTCTGTAACCTTTATAACAGAATCTGGTAAAGATAGCATCTTGTAAGCCTCAGCTAATTTAGCATAATACACAATGGCTGCCAGAGTATCCTTTGCTTTAATTGCATAATACCTTGCTTGTTTCACTTGTTCCAAAAAACTTTGAGGCTGAACTTGATCGTCGTAAATAGTAGAACTCTGACCATAAATCCTGCTCAACATCTTATAGTCGCAATCGGCAGCGGTGGTGTCTGCGCAGTCGGCGGCTTCGTAGTAGGTTTCGAGGGCGCGGGGGAGTTCGCCGAGGCAGTAATAGGTGCGGCCAAGGATGTACTTGGCACGCATTCGCTCGTTGGCATCGCCATGTTTGTCGAAATACGACACCAAGGACTCGGCCAACGAGTCGTTGAGCATCTGTTCGCCACTGCGGTTCTGCTGTTCCAGTGCCTCCAACTGCTGGCGCATCTGCGCGCCATTGCCCCCACAACTGGCCATCAGCCACAGGATGCACAGGCAAAAGAGGCAATATATCTGGCTATTTCTCTTCATTAGATAAAATCCTTGAAGGCTTCGTCATACTCAGGGGAGTTGGCGAGGCGGCCATTGACAAGGCAGACCAGTTCCACGGTAGCGCGGAAGCAGAGTTGTTCGTCACTGGCACGATAGATGTCCTGATAGAACAGATACTTGAGCCCGTCTTTCTTGAGATTGAGGCGGGAGATGAACTCATCATCGCAGCGCAGGGGCACCTTGTACTGGAGTTTCATGCTATGGACGACGGCATCGATACCGCGCTGGTGCAGGTCAGCGAAACTGACGCCCAGGCTACGTAGGAAGAGGTGACGGGTGTGCTCGGCGTAGTGCAGGTAGTTGGCATTGTTGACGATACCCTCGATGTCGCACTCATAGTCGCGCACCTCCATGCGGGTTTCAAAGATGTATTTCATGCTGTTTGGTAGTTTAGGATATGAAGAATCTCGTTGAAATGGGAGATTTTGATGAGCCGTTCGTGCTCAATATCTTCAAAATGCTCCAGTTGCCACGTGACGTGGAAGGGAATATGGATGGCTGAGGCACCGATGGTGAGGGCTGGGGCAATGTCGCTCTTCAGGGAGTTGCCCACCATCAGCAGTTCGCAAGGCAGGATGCTCAGATGCTCACAGAGTTGTTGGAACTCCACCTCCGTCTTGTTCGACGTGATCTCCACATGGGAGAAATACTTGGCCAGTCCGCTGCGGTGGAGTTTGTTCTCCTGATCCTGCAACTCTCCCTTCGTGAAGACCACCAGGCGGTAGGGGTAGGCTTGCAGGCGCTGCAGCGTCTCCTCGACCTCTGGCAACGGGGTGGCAGGCAGGTGGAGCAGGCTCTTGCTATGGCTAAGCAGATCGGCGAGTTCCGCTGCCGACAGATGGTCGCCTCCCACGCGAAGGGCCGTCTCAATGATGGAGATGGTGAAGGCCTTGCAGCCATAGCCGAGGTCGGCCATGTTGCCGCTCTCCGTCTGGAACAGTTCCCGAGCGGGGTTTTCACAATAGGGCGCAATCAGACGGTAGAGGTGGTTCTCTACAGCCTCGAAGTGTGACTGGCAGTCCCAGAGGGTGTCGTCGGCATCGAAGGCAATGACACGGATATCACGCAGGTCGATCATTTGGCACAATGTGGACAGACGCCCTTGAGCATATAGTTGGCAGAGTGGAGTTCAAAACCTTGCGGAAGAGCGATCTCAGGCAGTTCCACCCCCTCCAGACAATAGGTTTGCTGGCATACCTCACAGAAGAAATGGGGGTGCTGGTCATCATCATGGTCATGGTCGTGACTGTGGCAGAGTTCGTACTTCGTGCCATCACCACTGCCCTCGATGGCATGCACCAGATGATGCTCGCGGAAGAGGGTGAGGGCGCGGAATACATTCGACTTGTCGATGGTTCCGATCCGATGCTCCAATTCTGCCAGCGACTGGGGCAGCATGGAGGATGCCAAGGCCTTCATCACCACAATGCGGTTGGCCGTGGGTTTGATGTCGTGCTCTTCGAGCAGTCTGACGTAGTTCGTTTCGTCCATTTTTTCTGTTTTGTCGGCAAAGATACTATATTTTTTGAAGAAAATGAAGGAGTTACAAAAAAAAAGTCTATATTTGCAATCTGAATATGAACTAAAAACCGTTTTGTCGTGAACAGGAAAGTGTCTCTTACCCTCAAGATCCTCGGTGGCATCGTTGGTGTTTTTGTGTTGTTGTTGCTGGCAGCGGCAGCATTGTTGAATACGCATGCCGTCCAGAACAAATTGCTGGGCATGGCAACACAACGACTGGAGGAGAAACTCCAGACGCATGTGAGTATCGAGGATTTGAGCGTGAATGTGTTTACACAGGATATAAACCTGAAAGGTCTTGAGGTGGAGGACCAGCAACAGCAGAAGATGCTGGAGTTGGAACGTCTGTCTGTAAACCTGGATCTTTGGGCACTTCTGGGTAAGAAACTGATGATATCAAAGGCAGATGTTGAGGGCGTAAATGCCAAACTCTATCAGACAGAGGATAGTGTGGCCAACTACCAGTTTATCCTTGATGCTTTCAAGAGCGACAAGTCAAAACAGGAGAAACCCAAAGAGGAAACGGAGAAGAAGGAACCCTTCTCACTGGATATCCGTCATGTAAAACTTGCCAAGGTAAATGTTCAGTATGATGAGAACATGATTAAGTTGGATGAGGTGAGTTATGATAATGGATGGATTGGAAATCCTTCAGGAACACTAAAAGGATTGCAAGGTAAGTGGGGGTTGCAGACAAAGAAAGGACCTCAGACCGCGATGTTTAGTCTGGGCTCGATTTTGTTTAACGAAACCAAAGGGGTGTATGGCTTAGAAATAGGAGCCCTGCACTTTATTCTCGACAACCATCAGCCTCGCAAAAATACCGGCAAGCCCCATCGCGGTTGGTTCGATGTGGGGCATTTCGATGTGATAGCGGACTTAAAGCTGACGATTGACTATCTCAATAAAGACTCCGTGCACGCAGCACTGACGGATTTTGTGGCCAAGGATTCCCTGACGGGCTTCAATGTCAAGGACTTGCGATTCACTGTGGGAGCCACTAAACAGAGAGCGAAGCTAAAAGATATCGTCGTTCAGCAAGAGAGTACAATCCTGAAGTTCGACAGTGCCTCTGTCGTACTACCCAGCAAGAAGGAAGGACGGAAGTTCTCGTTCCAGACCTCTCTCATCAAAGGCAAAACACAACTGAAAGACATCTCTCGTCCTTTCGCACCAGTACTGAGAAACTTTACGATGCCTCTCGAACTGAGTGTGTTGTTCAGCGGCACCGACTCAGCGTTGGCATTTAGAAACATCGAGGTGCATACGCCTGATCAGCGACTGAAGATTAATGCCTTTGGAGATATCTCAGGACTGAAGAAGAAAGAGGATCTGAACGTACATTTCCATGTAAACAAGATGACGGCCAAGGGTAAGGTGAAGCAGGAGATAATCAACCAGTTCAAAGGCAAGAAGATGATGATGAAACAGTTGGATGCACTGGGTGACCTTACGCTTATGGGCAACATCAACGTCTTCTATCGTCGTGAGGCTTTCGATGGGAACGTGAAATCTGCTGTTGGAGGATTAAGTTTCAATTTCGCCATCAACGAGAACACTAAATACCTGACAGGTCATGCTGAGACAAAGTCACTCCATCTGGGCCAGGTGTTGAACATGAAAGATATTGGTAAGGTAGGATTTAGTGGCAACTTTAAGATCGACATTGATAAGAAGCGTACTGCTCGTATGCGCAAACAGACAGGTGGCAAGTTACCTTTCGGTGATGTAAATGCAACGCTTTATGAGGTCAATTACAAGAAAATCAAGATCAAAGACCTGTTGGTGGACATTAAGTGTAAAGGTGGTTTCGTAGAGGGTAATATCAGCCAAAAGAACAAGGGACTTGACTGGGCTTGTGATTTCTCTTTCACCGATATTGACAAACTGAGTAACATCAAGATCAAACCCAAGGTCAAGGTGAAGTTCAAGGATATCTTCAAGAAGAAGGATAAGAAGGACAAAACTTCAGAAGACCAGAAACAAGTTCAGAATGAAGAACCCAAGAAGAAAAGCAGTGGTTCTAAACTGAAGAATCTTTTTAAGAAAAAGGATAAGAAAGCTAGTGAGTAGCAATGGAGTCTGCTGGAGTATTGGCAGGAACTTTAGTTGCAGGGATGCTATCTCTGATATTCGCTTTCTTTTGTGAACTACTGTCTGTGGCATGGCTGACTGGCTTGTGGATACCGTTGGTCTGGGTCAGGAACTTCACGTAATTCGAATAAGTATGCCTGGAGTAGGCCTTGAAGATGTTGTTGGCAAAGAGAATGTCCGTGATATGGTTCTCATTGACGTAATCCACCATATTCTTTGTGAAGTAACGTGAGTCGATGACGTAGATATCCTCGAAAGAATAGAAGAGATAGCCTGGTAGGGCATTGCCGAAACTGTCCTTGAGGATCATCAGCCGGCGTCCGTTGTGAGTAGAGGTATTCACATGGGTGATTCTCGTATCACTGCCCATAAAGGTGCAGTAGGCACCACCGCTGCCATCCTTATACTTATAGAAGAAGATGCTCTTGTAGGGCCGTCCCATGCCGATGACACGGTAGTCCTTGTCGATGGTATAGTCGATATAGGTTGTCGTGTAGGTCACGTCACGCGGCACGTAATAGACGAAGTCCTCTGGAGCCTCCTTGACGGAGATATCCTTCGAGTAGCCGTACATACTGCCGACATACCCGTGAACCACCTTACGGTCATAACTCGACAAGTCGCGGAAGGGTACGCCAGCCACCTGCGCGAACTTCTCAGCGGCATAGTAGGCTCCAAGGGGTGCCCAGTGGTGGTCGGTGCGTAGGAAGATGTCTTCGCTGGCGTGTTTGCCAAGTGTCTCATAGATATCCACGGGTGTCACGTCGGGCGAGAGGTGACGGATCACATTGTCGATAGTGGGGCGCTGCGGGTTGGTGCGCTTGCGCATCTTCTCCGGACAGTAGTATTCCACGGAGGTGGGGATGACCATGCAATAGACATGCACGTCGGGGAAGGTCTCCTTGTATTTGTTGGCGGCCTCGGCATAGCCTGTGCAGCCCTTGCCAGACCCGCCGTAGGCCATCAGGGCGCGCACGTTCTCCCCAGAGCCTACGATGATAATGCCTGCATTCGCGATCTTGGCGTTCTCGTCGGCGGTGATATGATTCTCGTAGTTGTAAGTCGAGTCTGCCAGATTATCTAAATCTTCTTGGTCTGATGCATCTCCTGGTTCTGTCAGGTCTTCCAGGTCATCAGAGGTGTCTGGCTCGGCAGCGTGGAAGGTGATATGCTCCTCGCCAGTATCCAGGCGGATGAGATCTTTCACCTGCATGCTGAGCCACATGAAACGGTCGCGGAAGGGTTCGCTGTCGCTGAACCACGATGATACCTCACTGGTGAAAGAGCCGTCGAACAGTTTTTCTGGTGTGAACTCCGGGAATATAGCCAGTTCGCGCTTCTCCAACTCAGAGAAGGTACTGCGCGGGAAGGTGTTGAACACCACCGCGAAGGCTGTGAACAGCAGACCGAAGAGGGCGATATAGGCTTTACTGAATCTCATGGCTGTTGGTTCGTTTTTGGGTGAGATAACGCTCATAGGCCTGTACGGTCTTCGGGGATGAGGCGTGGATCAGGTTGTTCGCAAAGAGGATATCCGTGATGCCGTGGGTCTTCACGAAGTCGATCATGTTCTGCAGGAAGTAGCGGCAATCCACGACATGGATCTCTTCAAACGAAGAGAAGAGGTTCGACGGCAGGGCATTGCCGTAACTGTCCTTGAGTATGAGCAGCCGACGGCTGTTTCTAATCTGTGTGACGACACTCGTGGTATTCAAGTCGCCCCCCATGAACACGCAGTAGGCGGCACTGTTGCCATCCTCGTAGTCGCGGAAGAAACTGAAGGACTCCGGTTCACTGGCGGTAAGCCAACTGATCGTTCGGCGATGTCTCTTACGACCGACTCGCTTCGATACCTTTTTATATATAATACGCGTGGCGGAGTAGCTGCTGTCGCGCGGCACGTAATAGACAAAGTCCTCTGGCGCCTCCTTGACGGCCCTGTCACGGGAGAAGGTCCACATGCTACCCACATAGTCGTGGATGACGTGCGGCTCGTAGTCCGACAGGTCCTTGAAATCCACGTCGGCCACCTTGGCGAATGTCTGGGCGGCATAATAGGCGCCAAGGGGGGCCCAGTGATGATCCGTACGGGAGTAGATGGGTTCTTCCACATGGGCTTGCAGGGTATCGAAGATCTCTACGGGTTTGACGTCAGCCGATAGTTGGGAGAGGATATTCCTGATGGCGGGAAGTTCGGCATCTGTCCATGCCTGAGCTGTGTCAGGACAATAGAAAGCCACGGCATTGGGGATCACCATGCAATAGACGTTCGCTTCGGGGAACATGCGCTTATATTTGTTCACGACGCCAGCGTATGCCGTACCATTCTCATAGTTGGCCTTGTAGGGTTCGATGGCGCGAACGGTCTTCCCCGTATCGACGAGGATAATGCCACTGCGCACACGACGGACGGGCTGTGCCGTCATCAACAGGGTGACGGAGAGCAACAGGAGGATGGTCGGTATATATCGTTTCATGTTCTGAATCGGTTAGAATCGGGTGTAGATAAACGCGTTGTTGGTGGCTCCTACCAGCAGGGACACACTGAGCACGAGGAGCACGACGGAGAGGATGAGTCTTGTGCAGAAGACGATGGTCTCGCGCATGGCACTGCCTTCAGAGGTACATAGTTGCAGCATATTGAAAGCAAAACTGCGGAGCGGCATACAGAACAACAGACTGACGACCCACAGCCAACAGTTGTCTGTCAAGGCCGTGATGGTCACGAAGTCATGGAGTGTGCCCGTCTGTCCGAAGGCGGTCTCGAAGAAATGTATCATCCGGCTGCTGTCGTCGAAATAGAAGATACCCCAGCCGATGACCACCAGTGCCAGACTGTAGAGGTGGAGCAGGGGAGCGGGAATATATTTCTGTACGCGCAGGACCGTGTATTTCTCCAGTGTGACGATGAGGCCGAAGTAGATACCCCAGATGATGAAGTTCCAACTGGCCCCGTGCCACATACCCGTGAGGAACCACACCACGAGGATGTTCAGCGCCTGATGCTGACGGTTGCCACCCATGGGAATATAGACGTAGTCGCGGAAGAAACTGCCGAGTGAGATATGCCAGCGCCGCCAGAAGTCAGTGATGGAGTTGCAGCAATAGGGGTGACGGAAGTTCTCGTTGAAGTGGAAGCCCATGCAGCGTCCTAAGCCTATGGCCATATCCGAGTAACCTGAGAAGTCGAAATAGATCTGTAGGGTAAAGGCGATGATACCCACCCAGGCCCCGGAGGTCGTCAGATCCTGCATCCCACCAGCCAGGAACTGGTCGGAGATCTCCGAGAGTTGGTTAGCAAGGATCACCTTCTTGCCCAGTCCGATCATGAAACGGTAGATGCCGTCGGCTAAGTCACGGGAGGTGACGTGGCGGTCGCTGATCTCCCGTGCCACCGTGTTGTAGCGCACGATAGGACCCGCGATGAGTTGTGGGAACATGGAGATATACAGCAACAGGTTACCGAAGCGGTGCTGGGCCGGTGCTTCCCCACGATACACATCAATCAGGTAGGAGATGGATTGGAACGTATAGAAACTGATACCTATCGGCAGGGAGATCTTCGGGTCAGCCACAGGGATACCGATGGCCGTCAGTTGTTGGGCGAAGAAACTCAGGTATTTGAAGGTGCTGAGGATGAGGATATTCCCCGTCAGTCCCGCGATGAGTGCCCAGCGGCGTGTTCCTCCCGACAGGCGGTCGATGCCAAGGCCTGCTAAGTAGTTTACCAAGACGCAGAAGAGCATCAGGAATACATAAACCGGCTCGCCCCAGGCATAGAAGATCAACGAGAAGAGCACCAGAACCGTATTCTGCAACGTATGGCTGCGCTGTAAGGATCCAGCAGACAACTGCCTGTCAAACCACGTGGCTGCCAGATAGCACAGGGCGAAGGCTGGCAGGAAGACGAAGAGGAAAAACAGGTCTGAGAATACCATGGTTGTCTATTTCGTTGATGGTTGTAGGAGGTTGGTTATTTGCTGGGCGATGAATGTCCCTACCAGTCGAGCACCCGCCTTTGAGGTATGTGTACCGTCAATGGTGAGACGGAACTTCATCTTCTCCTTGGCGGCGTCGATGCCGCCATTCTTATCCAGTCGGATCACGCTGAGTCCCATCCGTCGTCCACAGTCCTCGATGATGTCGCTGGCTTTGGTGATGTTTTCCCTGCCTGCTGCCACCGACTGCAATGGGGTGAGCAGGATGATCCGTGCCTCGGGATAGGCGGCCTTCAGCAATTCGCAGCCGTAGCATACAGATTCTGCTAAGGTGAGAACCTCATTGACAGGACGGTCTGTGATCTTGCAACAGTCTGTGGAACAGACTTTACAAACAGACTTTGACAGTGCCATGGGTCTGGCTTTCGTAAACCAGGCGTCATTGGTGCCTGCGAGGATCAGGATGAGTTGGGGCGTATGTTGGATGCCGCTATCGATGGCTTCCTGCAAACGGCAGATCTGGTTGTAGATGACGTTATCGTTACCTAATACCTCAATATTCTCCAAGGTGTTCCTGTGTGTTTGTGGGGTATTCGTCCATGTGGCACCGCTGCGGGCATAGCTTTTACAAGTTGTAGGTCGTAAGGCATCCTTAAACCACTTGTTCCACCCTTGCGGCTGGTCGCAGTCGTCACCGCCAATCCATGTGTTCGAGTCGCCGAGGATGACGACGTGCGGGGGCACTTCGGCTCCCGCCGATAGCCATGAAAAAGCGGTGAAGATCAGGACAAGGATGGTTCGTCTGTACATGAATGGTTTCAATTTGGCTGCAAAGATACAACTAATATCTGAAAATGTTCCTACGGAGCCTCCAAATTTTTCTGTGGTGGCTCCAAATTTTTCTGTGGTGGCTCCAAATATTTCTGCGGGGCCTCCAAATTCTTCTGCGGAGCCTCCGTTTGGATGAATTCTCTCGAGAATTGGATGCTTTCTTACGCGCGCGTAGGCGAGTGGTTATCTTACTCACTTTTTAACCCGCTCATCCCGCCTATCCCGCACGTAAGATTTTTTACCTCCAGTGTGGGATAGGCGGGATGAGCGGGTTGTTTTTGACTTTGCCTACTATCGCGCCCGCGTGCGATGTCACAGTGTCCCCCATTGTCAACACAAGGATGCTTTCAGTATTGAGGTAATTCGCTTGATCTCCTCGTTTGTTAGCGACGGGTACATCGGGAGGGAGAAGATTTCCTTGGCAGCGGCCTCCGTCTCTGGCAGGTCGTCCGTCTGCCAACCCAGATACTGATAGGCTTTCATCGTGTGGATGGGCCAGGGGTAACTGATATTAACGTGGATATCGTTCTCGCGCAGTTTTTTGACGATTTCATCGCGATTTGGATGGCGTACCACGTAAAGGTAATAGGCATGGCGACCGTAGGAGGCTTCTTTCGGAAGAATGAGTTCAGTTTCTTTTAATCCCTTTTGGTAGAGGGCTGCAATCTCTCTGCGACGATGGATATACTGTTCGATTTTCGGTAGTTTGGTCAAGAGGAGGGCCGCTTGAAGTTCGTCTAAGCGCGAATTATAACCATGTTCATTGGCATAATAGGTAGTCTCAGCCCCATAGAAGCGTAACCTACGGAGGTGTTGCGCTAAGGTTTCATCGTTGGTGTTCACCATACCACCATCACCATAACCACCCAATATTTTGGTAGGATAAAAGGAGGTGGTAGAAATGTCGCCCATACTGCCGGCTTTCCTGCCTTTGTATTCGGCTCCATGAGCCTGAGCGCAATCCTCAACCACGTACAGATGATGACTTTTGGCAATGTCGAGTAAGGGATCCATATCAACGCACTGGCCAAAGAGGTGAACGGGAAGGATTGCCTTGGTTCGTGGGGTGATAGCAGCTTCCACTTTAGTCACATCCATCAGATAGGTCTCTGGGTCGATATCCACGAACACGGGTGTGGCGCCTGCGGTGACGATAGCAGATACCGTTGGAATGGCCGTATTCGAGACGGTGATCACCTCGTCGCCTTCGCCAATTCCTAAGGCTTTAAGTGCCAGTGTGATGGCGTTAGTGCCATTATCACAACCTACACCATACTTTACACCGATATAGTCACTATAGGCTTGCTCGAAATCTCTGACTTTCTGTCCGAGAATCAGCGTGCCCGACTCAAACACTTCTGTCACAGCCTTCAGGAGTTCTTCTTTCGTTTCTTCGTACTCCTTCAGATAGCTCCATACTGTAATTTTCTCCATCTTATTTCGTTTTAATATCTTCATATTATGGTTGCCAGTCTGGTTTTGTACCAGCCAGTCTGAATTATGCCCCGCATAGCCAGGTAGATAATCATTGCCAACCAGAGTGCGTGGTTGCCCAACATGCCTTTGAATATTTCATACACGCCAAAGAACAGTAGTGCAGAGATGAACGATGAAATGAGCATGCCTCGTGTAGCAGTGATACCGATAAACACGCCATCCCAGATAAAGGCACAAGTACCAGCCATAGGGACAAGCCATACCCACCAGATATAGTCTTTGGAGGTCTCGAGCACCTGTGGTTCATCCGTCAGAATACTGACGATCCATTGACCACCAATGGCATACAGGAGCGTATAGGCCAAAGCAACACCAGTGGCCCACCCCCAAAGTCGTCTTAGAGTCTCTCGAAAAGCCGCGCCGTTTTTAGCTCCATAGCTTCGTCCGCCCAAGGCCTCTCCTGCATAGGCGAAACCATCGATAAAGTATGAAAAGAAGAGGTAGAGTTGAAGCATCACCGCATTCACAGATAGGATGATGGCTCCATGACGGGCTCCTGCAGAGGTGAAGTAGAGGTTTACTGCCACCAGACAGAGCGTACGCAGGAAGATGTCGCGGTTCACGTTGAAGAATCGTACCATCGCCTCGCGCACAAAGGTACCCTCCAGTATCATATATTTGTATAGCCGCTTGTAGAATCTCAGTCCGCTAAGGGCCATCAGCAGTCCAGCATACTGGGCGATCACCGTTCCTAAGGCCACACCCTCGATCTTCATGCCAAAACCATAAACGAGCGTCAGACTGACGAGGATATTTACCACGTTCTGCATGATGCTGATAAACATCGGGATGCGCGTGTTCTGCATGCCGATAAACCAGCCTGAGAGACTGAATAGTCCTAAGGAGGCAGGTGCTCCCCAGATGACGATATAGAAATAGGTGGTGGCGAAGGGTGCCACGTCGGGTGTGGGACCTATCAACCAGAACATCAGCCAGCGCAGTGGCTCCTGACAGACGATCAATAAGAGGGCAATGCCAAGGGCCACAGCCAAAGCACGGATCAGGAGGCGCATGACCTCTGTCAGATCCCGCCGTCCCAGTGCCTGTGCCGTCAGTCCGCTCGATCCCATGCGCAAGAATCCGAAGAGCCAATACACGAGGTTGAAGATCATCGAGCCCACGGCCACCGCTCCGATATAGGCCGCACTGCCCATGTGACCCACGATGGCCACGTCAATCATCCCTAATAGCGGTACGGTGATGTTCGACACGATGCTTGGCAGGGCAATTTGCAGGATTTGACGGTCTCGGATATTCATTTTCGCTGCAAAGTTACGCTTTTTATTTTATTTTTCGTACCTTTGCAGCCAAAATTACGGAATCATGAATATTGAAGCATTGATCAGCAAGGCTGCCGCTGAGGCAGTGAAGGCACTTTACGGGATGGAAGCATCCGACAAAATGGTGCAGTTGCAGAAGACGAGAAGTGAGTTTGAGGGTAACCTGACACTGGTGGTGTTCCCCTTTGTAAAGGCAGCCAAGAAGTCGCCTGAGCAGACGGCCCAGGAGATTGGTGAATACCTGCAGCAGAATTGTGCGGCAGTGGAGAAGTTCAACGTGGTGAAGGGCTTTCTGAACCTCAGCGTTGGCGACGGTGCCTGGCTCCAGTTGTTGGAGGCGATCGATCAGGACGAACACTTTGGCACGAAGCAGGCCACAGAGGATTCTCCCCTCGTGATGATCGAATACTCATCCCCCAATACCAATAAACCCCTCCACCTTGGACATGTGCGCAACAACCTGCTCGGCTGGTCGCTGGCCAAGATCATGGAGGCCAATGGCAATAAGGTGGTGAAGACCAACATCGTGAACGACCGTGGTATCCACATCTGTAAGTCGATGCTGGCATGGTTGAAGTGGGGCAATGGTGAGACACCCGAGTCCAGCGGTAAGAAGGGTGACCATCTGATCGGTGACTATTATGTGGCTTTCGACAAGCATTATCGCGATGAAATCAAGGAACTCGTGGCTCAGGGCATGGACGAGGAGAAGGCCAAGCAAGAGGCTCCGCTCATCAAGGAAGCCCACGAGATGCTGGTGAAATGGGAGCAGAATGACCCTGAGGTACGTGCCCTCTGGGAGAAGATGAACAGTTGGGTGTATGCTGGCTTCGACGAGACCTATAAGAAGATGGGTGTCTCGTTCGATAAGATCTATTATGAGTCGCAGACCTACCTCAAAGGTAAGGCCAAGGTAGAGGAAGGACTCGCCAAGGGGCTCTTCGAGCGTCACGAGGATAATAGCGTCTGGGCTGATCTCACCAATGAGGGATTAGATCAGAAACTGTTGCTGCGTAGCGATGGAACCAGCGTTTATATGACGCAGGATATCGGTACCGCCGAGATGCGCTTCCAGGATTTCCCCATCGACAAGATGATCTATGTCGTGGGCAACGAGCAGAACTACCACTTCCAGGTGCTCTCGATCCTGCTCGACCGCTTAGGCTTCAAGTGGGGCAAGGAGCTCGTCCATTTCTCCTACGGCATGGTGGAACTGCCCAACGGTAAGATGAAGTCGCGTGAGGGAACAGTGGTGGATGCCGACGACCTGATGCAGTTGATGGTGGAGGATGCCCTGAAAACCTCGATGGAACTGGGGAAATTCGATGATATGAGCGAGGAAGAGCGTAATGAGATCGCCAGTATCGTGGGTATGGGTGCCCTGAAATACTTCATCCTGAAAGTCGATGCCCGTAAGAACATGCTCTTCAATCCTGAGGAGAGTATCGATTTCAACGGTAATACAGGTCCTTTTATCCAATATACCTACGCCCGTATCCGCTCGATACTTCGCAAGGCTGAGGCCGAAGGCTTAAATCCAACCATCGCTCAGGTGTCGTTGGCAGAGAAGGAAGTGGAGCTTGTTCAGAAGATGAACGAGTTTGGTGCTGCCGTCGAACAGGCTGGTAAGGACTATTCACCCTCTGGCATCGCCAACTACTGCTACGAACTGACAAAGGTATTCAACCAGTTCTACCACGACTACTCGATCCTGAACGAGCCCGATGAGCAGAAGAAGGCTGTCCGCCTCGTGCTGGCCAAGAATGTCGCTAAGATCATCAAGAGTGGTATGGGACTGCTTGGCATCGAGGTGCCTGAGCGCATGTAACAATCATGTAATAAGCCGAAACAAGCCGATGCCCAAACTCGTTAATCCCCCTTCTGACCGTCATGACACCGTACTTCCCCTTCCGATGGAAGTGCGGGCGGATGCTTGGGCGGTGGATGCGGCTTGCTCTGGCAATCCTGGCCCGATGGAATATCAGGCGATAGACCTGCAGACAGGCTATCAAGTGTTTCATTACGGCCCCGTTCATGGTACTAATAATATTGGGGAGTTCTTGGCGATTGTCCATGCCCTCGCCCTCTGTTGGCAAAAGGGATTGCCCGATAAGACCATCTATTCCGACAGTTACAATGCCATTCTCTGGGTGACAAAACGGAAGTGTAAGACGAAATTAGAGCGTACGCCACAGACGGAACAACTCTTCCAGATTATCGCCCGCGCAGAACATTGGCTCCAAACCCACAATTTCCGTAATCCCATCATCAAGTGGGAGACTCAGAAATGGGGCGAAGTGCCTGCCGACTTCGGGAGGAAATAAGACTTACAAACGGCTGTAAGTCACGATCACATGATCGTCAAACTGCTGTTCTTTTGCTACTTTTACATTCGCAGGGATCTGGGGAGCTCGGGTGCCGTCGCCGACTGTGAGCGAAAGGTTTGTCTCCACGCGGATCTCATCCCATAGGTTCTGCATCAGGAAAGAACGGAGCGTCGTGGCACCACCCTCGACGATGAGCGACTGGATATGATGGGCATACAGACTCTCCAGGTTCAGCGGATGGGCGTGGTCTATGATCAAACGCTTGGGATCAGGGCCATTCCATTCACGGACATTCAGTTGGGGATGGTCACGCTCGTCAGTGACACGCCCCACCAATATCGCATCCTCTTCGGCACGGAGCTTATGCGAGAGCATCTTCGTGAAGTCGGAGGAGATCTGTGTCGGTTGGTAGTGGTCGTCGATAAAGCCGTTGGCCGTCTGTGCCCACTTCAAGATGATGTATGGTCGATTTTCCCGATGGAAAGTGAAAAAACGACGGTTGAGTGCCTGACATTCTGCTTCAAGCACACCCACTTCGACCTCGATGCCCGCCTCACGGAGTTTCTTGATGCCACGGCCCTGAACTTCTGCGAATTCATCGATACAACCCACGACCACACGACGCACACCTTTCTTAATAATCAGGTCGGCGCATGGCGGTGTCTTGCCGTAGTGCGAACAGGGTTCCAGACTTACGTAGATCGTTGCTTCCTTCAGCAGCGGCTCATCTTCACGACGTACTGAAGCGAAGGCATTCACCTCTGCGTGGCCTTGGCCACAACGCACATGATAACCCTCACCGATAATCCGTCCATCAGCACTCACGATCACGGCTCCCACCATGGGGTTCGGTTTCGCATTCTGCTGCCCGTTCTTGGCTAACTGAATGCACCGTCGCATGTATTTTTCGTCCTCAGTCATATGAAAATATATCGCAATTTATTTTGCATTTTGCTTGATTTGCATTAACTTTGTACCCGCTATGACATACGAAACACTTTGGCACAGACTGACTAATCTTTATGAGGCTGACGAGGCAAAGGCCATCGTCCGCTGGGTGCTGGACGTGCGCTTCGGCATGTCATTGGCAGATATTCTTTGCGGCAAAGTTACGGAATTATCCGCAAACGACCAAGAAGAACTCGAAAAAATCGTGCAAAGACTGGAGAAAGGGGAGCCCGTACAATATATAATAGGTGTGGCAGACTTCTGTGGACGGCAGTTCCATGTAGCGCCTGGTGTGCTCATCCCTCGTCCTGAGACCGCCGAACTCTGTCGCTGGATTACCTCACACGGGGATAGGCACGCTGTGAGGCCGTCTGACCTCACGGCCTGCCTGTCCCCGTGTGAGGTGCTGGATATTGGTACGGGTAGCGGATGTATCGCCATCACACTGGCACTGGAGATTCCCAAGGCGAAGGTGACTGCCTGGGACATCTCTGACACAGCCCTGTGTATCGCGCGACAGAATGCCGAAGCCCTCGGGGCTGATGTGACCTTCGAGCACCAAGATGCGCTGAATCCTCCTGCAGACGTCGGACGATGGGATGTCATTGTCAGCAATCCACCCTATATCTGTACTGAAGAACGCGATGGAATGGTGAAAAATGTGCTCGATTACGAACCCCACGAGGCCCTTTTTGGCCCGGAAGAAGACCCCTCACTGTTCTATAAGCGCATCGGTGACTATGCCATCCGAGCCCTGAAGTCTGGTGGATTCCTCTATTATGAACTCAATCCGTTGACAGTTGATGATGTCAGCAATTATTTGCGTGAAATCGGATTTGCTGAGATTGAAATCCGTGAAGATCAGTACGGCAAACAACGATTCCTTAAAACTAAGAAGATATGAAAAAAGAAATGACCGAACAGGAAGCCTACTTGCAACTGGCTGCCCTTTGTGCCCAGGCAGAGCACTGTCAGCAGGAGATGCGTGACAAGATGAAACGCTGGGAGATCGATGAAACCGTACAAAACCGCATTATCGCCCGTCTCGTCAAGGAGCGCTATATTGACGACGAGCGTTATGCACGTGCTTTCGTCAAGGACAAGATCCGCTATAATAAGTGGGGCCGTCGTAAGGTGCAGCAGGCGCTTTGGCAGAAGCGTATTGATGACGATATTCAGCACCGAGTCCTCGATGAAATCGATGAAAAAGAGTATCTGGATGTGCTCCGTCCTCTCTTAAAACAGAAACGTAAGAGTACTCAAGCAGACAGCGATTACGAACTGAACCAAAAACTGGTGCGTTTCGCCCTCGGACGTGGCTTCACCTTCGATATCATCCGCCAGTGCCTCGACGTGGACGAAGATATGGATATCGCCAATGAAACCGATTAGTTTCTGGCATCGTCTTCTCGACCTTATCTCCCCCAGATGCTGTGTCGTCTGCGGTCATCGGCTTTCGGTGACTGAGGATGTGATCTGTGCCCGTTGCAATTTCCATCTTCCACGCACAGGTTTTCAGAAAGACCCCTATGAAAACGAGATGGCTAAGTTGTTCTGGGGACAGATCCCCATTGAACGTGCCACTGCTTTCTTCTATTATGAAGGCCATGCTGAGACGGCCAATATCCTCTATGAACTGAAATACAAAGATCATCCCGAGATCGGAGAGGTGATGGGACGCATGTTGGCCAAAGAGATACACCCCTCTGGGTTCTTCGATGGAATCGACGGAATTGTACCCATTCCCCTTGCGAAGAAGCGACAGCGGCAGCGTGGTTATAACCAGAGTATAGAGATTGCCAGCGGTGTCAGCGGGATTACCGGTCTGCCTATATATGATAGAGTCGTGCGACGGACGACCTATGAGGGTAGTCAGACGAGCAAGGGTCGTTGGGAGCGTAATGAGAACGTGGAGCACGTCTTTGAACTCATCGCCCCAGAAACTATCCAAGGCCGTCATCTGCTTCTCATCGATGATGTCGTCACCACTGGTGCTACCGTTGTCGCCTGTGCCAAGGAGCTTCTCAAAGCACCCAACATCAAACTCAGCGTCCTCACCCTCGGTTTCGCAAAATCTTAGGCTTTTTATTATTTTTACCTTTTTACTTTCTTACCTTTTTACTTTTTTTCGTAACTTTGCACCCAAAATTATCATAACGTTATGGAAATCAAGAATCAATTTGCCAGGAAACTGATGGAGATACAGGCCATCAAGTTACAGCCGGAAGAGCCGTTCACATGGGCTTCTGGCTGGAAGTCACCGATTTATACCGACAACCGTAAGACACTGTCGTTCCCCCAACTGCGCTCGTTTGTGAAGTTGGAACTCTGTCACGCTATTCAGGAATATTTCCCTGAGGCAGAGGCCGTGGCAGGTGTGGCTACGGGTGCTATTGCACAGGGTGCACTCGTTGCTGATCAACTGGGACTGCCTTATAGCTATGTGCGTCCGAAGCCAAAGGATCATGGCATGGGTAATCAGGTGGAAGGCGAGATCGAGAAGGGGGCAAAGGTCGTCGTGGTCGAGGATCTGATCTCTACGGGCGGTTCGTCGCTGAAGGCCGTGGCTGCCCTGCGTGCCTACGGCGTGGAGGTGATTGGCATGGTGGCATCGTTTACCTATGGCTTCCCTGTGGCCGAGGAGGCTTTCAAGGAGGCAGGTGTCAAACTGATCACGCTGAGCAACTACGAGGCTGTTGTCGAAGAAGCCGCCAAGACAGGCTATATCAAGGAGGAAGACAAGGCTGTGCTTGCCGAGTGGCGCAAGAGCCCTGAAACATGGAAACAATAAAAAGGCGGAATTATGGGTTTATTTGGAAGTGAATCAAAATTCGAGAGCAGCGTGAAGGTCGTACCTTATCCGCAGCAGGCTGTCTATGATAATATCAGTGACCTGAGGAATTTGGAGAAGGTGCGTGACCGCGTACCCGAAGATAAGGTAAACGATTTCGCCTTCGATCAGGATACCGTGAGCCTGAACGTCGCCCCTGTTGGGGAGTTGAAACTCCGTATTTGCGACCGTGAGGAGCCGAAGTGTGTGAAGTTCGAGACGGTGCAGTCGCCCGTGCCCTTCAATGTGTGGATACAGGTGCTGCCTGTAGATGAGAACAACGCTAAGATGAAAGTGACGCTGAAGGCAGAGCTCAACCCCTTCATCAAGGGAATGGTTGAGAAACCGCTTCAGGATGGTGTGGAAAAGATCGCCGATGCCTTGGCGCAGGTACACTATGTATAAAAGTCAAAAGTGAAAGATGAAACTCTGGGAGAAGAACTTTGAGATCAATAAGGAAATCGAGCGGTTTACCGTTGGACGTGACCGTGAGATGGATCTCTATCTGGCCAAGTACGACGTGTTGGGCTCCATGGCCCATATCACCATGCTTGAGAGCATCGGACTGCTCGAGAAGGACGAACTGACACAACTGTTGGTGGAACTGAGGAATATCTATCAGTTGGCCGAGTGTGGCGAGTTCGTGATCGAGGACGATGTGGAGGATGTGCATTCACAGGTGGAGATGCTGCTGACACGCAAACTCGGTGATATGGGCAAAAAGATCCACTCAGGCCGCTCGCGCAATGATCAGGTGCTTGTCGATCTGAAGCTCTTTACCCGCCATGAGTTGAAGGAAATCGCCGACGAAGTGAAGGTGCTCTTCGATGAACTCATTGCGAAGAGCAACCAGTATAAGGATGTGCTGATGCCTGGCTATACGCACCTCCAGATCGCTATGCCTTCCAGTTTCGGACTGTGGTTTGGTGCCTATGCCGAGAGTCTGACGGACGATATGCTCTTCCTGCAGGCCGCCTATAAGATGACTAACCGTAATCCCCTTGGCTCTGCCGCAGGCTATGGTTCGTCGTTCCCCCTGAACCGTACGATGACGACTGAACTGTTGGGCTTCGACTCCATGGACTATAACGTGGTGTATGCCCAGATGGGTCGCGGTAAGATGGAACGCAACGTGGGCTTCGCCATCGCCACCATTGCTGGCACCATCGCTAAAATGGCTTTCGATGCTTGTCTGTTTAACTCGCAGAACTTCTCGTTCGTGAAGTTGCCGAAGGAGTGTACGACGGGCTCGTCGATCATGCCACACAAGAAAAACCCCGATGTCTTCGAACTCATCCGCGCCAAGTGTAACAAGTTGCAGTCGCTGCCACAGCAGGTGACGCTCATCATGAATAACCTGCCCGTGGGTTATTTCCGCGACCTGCAGATCATCAAGGAAGTGTTCCTGCCTGCTTTTGGTGAACTGAAGGACTGTCTGCAGATGGCTGCTTATATCATTAATAAGATTGAGGTGAATGAGCATATCCTTGACAATCCGATGTACGACCCGATGTTCAGTGTCGAGGAGGTGAACCGTCTGGCAGCCAATGGCATGCCCTTCCGCGATGCCTATAAGAAAGTGGGGCTCGACATTGAGGCAGGCAACTTCAAGGCCAGTCGTGATATCCACCATACCCATGAGGGCTCTATCGGTAACCTCTGCAACGACCAGATCCAGACGCTCATGGCGCAGACCCTCGACGGTTTCCACTTCGAGCGTATGACGGAGGCGGAACGTAAGCTCATAGCCCGATGAGGAAAACGATTGTTTTCATGATGGGGCTCATGCTCGCTGGCTGCACCGCTGATGACAGCATCAGCCGTAACTACCGTTGCAGTTTTATCTTTGATACAAGTCTCCATCCCCTGCCTTGTCAGTTAACAGGTATTTTGGGGAATAACGGCCATTTCTGTAAGGTGGAGCACAGACTCGTAAAGGGAGTCACTCATCTGAAGACCACTCGTAATTATGACGGTGCCATGGAAGACATTGAACTCGGTACCGCCAAGGAGAGTCAGATTAGTTTCGCCCTCGGAGCCAATAACTGCATTATCATCGGCACCAGCAGTTATGAATTCTCTCTTGTTGCCTACGACGGGCAGTGTCCGAACTGTCTGGCCGACTACAACGGTACCAACTATCCGCTGACCTGGCAGAACAGCGGTCAACAACTTCATTGTGCGAAATGTGGCCGCAGTTATGATGTGAACAATGGAGCGATAGCCGACGG
>Ga0129306_1000287_pt1 | contig 85470 bp, 79 predicted proteins | sample P827metagenome_FD_94438 | JGI IMG/M metagenome (GOLD analysis project Ga0129306, IMG submission 94438) | Capybara group fecal microbial communities from Wisconsin, USA - P827 metagenome | ecosystem: Host-associated > Mammals > Digestive system > Large intestine > Fecal | place: USA: Wisconsin...
GGGCAGCCGGTAAGGACATTACGCAGATGCCAGGACGTCCAACGCGACGTGACGCGTGGCTAGTATCCTAGGGCTTTGCCCGCATATGAAGAACCACCGGCTATGCCGGTGGGTTACTTTTTTTGCTATAATTTAAGGTATGAAGTTACTGTTTGTAGTTGTTGGACTTGCTATGGGAATCTCCTTTGCCGGAGACCCTACGGACATGGATTCTCTTTTCCGCGGTAACGAATATTCCCCTGAGCTGAACGCCTCTCTGCGGGATACTTCGGCGACGGCGGGCCCTGCGATTTCGGGCAAGGCCAGTACAGACAAAAAAGCCTCCAAGGATTTGTACGTTTTGCAGTTTGAGGCGGTGGGCGATTTTGATGCGGCCCAGCGTCGTAGGGCCGAACTCTCTGCCAGCACGGGTTATGCCATTCAGGTGGTCTTTGACGCTCCCTTTTACAAGTTGCGGGCTGGCGGTTGGAACAACAAGAAGGCAGCCGACGACAAGGCCCGAGAACTGTCCGCTTACAATATTAGCGCCTTTGTCGTGAAGGTGCGCTAGTGCTGCTATGGTCGGGGAACCGGCCGCTACGATGAAAAGTGGAATTTTTCGATTACTACGAGAAATTGTTTGGCGACCGCTGGCCGGCCCTGCTGGAATCCCTCAAGGGGGAGTCCTGTTTTGAGACGTTGCAGTTCGGAGAAGGCCTCGAACCGTATTACCTGGACAAGGCCTCTGTCTTTGCCGCAAAGGCCCTAGGGGTGGAGCCTGGAATGGATGTTCTGGACATGTGTGCCGCTCCCGGTGGCAAGTCCCTGATAATCGCCTCAATGCTTCAGGGTGTAGGGTCGCTGCAGTGCAATGACCGCTCGCCAGACAGACGGGAACGCCTTAAGCATGTTTTGGAAAATTCTTTGCCCAAGGACTGGCGAAGCATTATCAGTGTTTCGGGTTACGATGGTGTCAAGTTCGGCCTCCATAGGAAGGAATCTTTTGACCGGATTCTGCTGGACGCCCCTTGTTCTTCGGACCGGCATGTGCTGAATGCTCCTGCCCACCTGGAAGTCTGGTCTGCAAAGCGGATCAAGAGGCTGTCGGTGGAACAGGGCTCCCTCTTGGCTTCGGCCATAGATGCGTTACGCCCGGGAGGAACTCTTGTTTACGGCACCTGTGCACTTTCTCCCTTGGAAAACGACGGTGTGGTTTCAAGAATCTTGAAAAAACGCCCCGAGGCTTGCGCTGTTGAAATCTCGGATATTCCGGAAGGAGCGGACCGCACTGAGTTCGGGGTCCACATTTTGCCCGACAGGACAAACGGGTCTGGACCTATTTATTGTGCAAAAATCCAAAAAACGCCCCGACCAACAGGTCTTTAATAATATATCTTTGAAGTATGTGGAATCGTATTTGCGTGCTCTTTTTGGCCTTTGTGACGGCTTTGCCCGCCTTGGCCGACGAAGACGATTGGGATAATGTTCCTGAATCGGCTGCTCCTGCGGCCGAGTCTACCCCTGTTGCAGAAACTCCTGCACAAGCTTCGGAACCAGCAGCCCCGGCGGCAGAGCCTGCTCCGGTGGCAGAATCCACTCCAGCGGCTACAGAGGCTGCTCCGGCTGCAAAACCTGCTGAAAAGCCCGCTGACCCCTTTGCAAAGCTGGATAGCGCAAAAGCCCCTGTTGATACTGTCGCCAAGCCCGCGGCTGGCCGTGAAGTCCCCGTCCGTTACTGGATCATGGGCGATTCTGTGGAACAAGAGGCCATCTTTGTAAAGATTGAAAGAGACACTGTCTATCTGAAGCGTCCCAATGCAGACGAACAGAAAAATTTGGAAAAGTTGCAAGAGGCGACTATTGCCGCCATGGAAGAAAGCAATGGCCAGCACCAGGAAGACGAAGAAGACGATGAGGCCGATTCCGTAGCGACGGCAGCCCCACCCGCTCCTGTGGCCGTGGCCGACACCACTCCGGCAGAACAACCTCAGGAACAGCCCCAAGAAGAGGTAGACGACGGCGCCGACGACGACTTCGAGACCGCCCTCCAGAAAGAAGACACCCGCATGAAGCTAGAAGAAATTGCCCGTGTCGAAGAGGAAATCCGCCAGCAAGAGATTCAGGACAGTATCGCCGCCGATTCCGCTAATCCCTTCATCAAGATTTACCGCTTGGACCTGCGTCGTCTCTACAACATGGAAGACGACGAGATGATTGACCTTGGCCTTTCGAATTATGTGGTTCCTGAATATGTGGACGACGAAGAGGAGATGGAACTCTATCCGCCGGGAAGCGCAAACCTCTTTGTGACGTCGGTCCCTGCGGCTTGTTCCCTTTTCGTGAACGGCATTCCTATCAAGCAGGTGGCGCCGGATACCATCAAGCGCATCGCCCCGGGCAAGTACACCATTTCGGTGATGCAGGTGCTGAAAGGCGTGGAATGGTGGGGCACCGCCGTGGTCCGCATCAATTCTGACAGCCTGAACCGCATAGAGATTCCGGTAGAACGACCCTCTACCAGGTTGACCCTGAACACCGATCCCGAAGCGGTAGAAGTATTCATTAACGAGGTGCCTACGGTGAACATTATGCCCCACTACATGACAGACGTGGTGGTGGACGGAATTCGCCCTCAGGCAAAGACCAGCCTTTACTTTAGAAAGGTAGGCTACCGCGATACCACCATTGTCACCGAAATCAAGGCGTTTATGCCGAACCTGATTAACGTGGAAATGGAACCCATTCTGGACGATCTTGCCTTAATCGAAGAGCAGAACGCCTTTAACGATGAACGCAGCAAGCGTCGCATTGGTCGCGGGCTCTTGTGGAGCTCCATCGTTCCCATTATCGCTGGCGGTGTCATGTGGTACTTGGCCGAAAAGGACTGGAGTGACGCTGCCGACAAAAAGAAGGCCTACGGAATGTCGGCTTTTGAAAGTCCCGATACCCAGAAAATGGTGAAGGACAACCACGACCTGAACAAGAAAGGCGATACCAAGGCCGGTATAGGCATTGGACTTGGGGTTGTGGGAGTCGGCCTATTGGTTGCAGGCTTTGTTCTTGCGTTCTAAAATTATCCTTTTGTTGCTCGGGCAATGCGCTTCTGTGGCCATGGCCCATCCTCATGTGTTTGTAGATGCCACAGTAAAGGTCCTGTTTAACGAAAAGGGCCTTTCTGGTGTTGAAAACCGATGGGTTTACGACGAAGTCTACAGCATGGCGTCTATCGCCTCTGTAGATGCGGACGGAGATGGAAAACTGTCGGCCAAGGAAGGCGATGCTTTAAGACCCATTGTTTTCGGCGAGGCCTCCAAGGCGAATTATTTCAACTATATCCAGTGCGGTTCTGAATTCTTGAAGGTGGAAAAGATTCGCTCCTTCAAGGCTTCGGTAGAAAATAGACGACTGGTGCTGGATTTTGTGTTGGATTTTACAGTCCCTGTTACAAACGATTATACTCTGCTGGTGCTAGTGGTGGCGGACCCTTCCAACTATGTGCAGGTAACTACTGACATGGAAAATGCAGAGGTTTCTGCGCCCGAGAGTATCGATGTGGAATATTTTTCCGACAGTCTAGAGGGATTGTCCCTTTTTAAGGCTTTCCTCTCTTATGTAGAGGGGCTTTATCTCAGATTCAAGAAGAAATAGTTTGGAATAATTTATCTTTGGAGTGAGTGGAATTAAAGGAGAATCGATGCCCTTGAGTTATAAATGTTTTATACCTCTGTTTCTGACTATCGGAATTGTAGCCTGTGGCGACAGTTCGAACAATGCCGCGCTCGATACCCTGAGATGTGTGGTAAAATCCGAAAAACCGCTCGTCATGGAATCCTCTTTCAACGGGGTGGTCACCAAGACGACAGTTGAACTTCGGGGCGGGAAAATGATTCAAACCGTCGAAAGCAACAACCCACGTGTGGTTGATGAAAATTGCAAGGAACTGAAAAGCGACTCCGATTACGGCGAAGTTCTATGCGATACCGAATCTGTGGTGGCTATAAGTAGGGAGGAAATGTCTGAAAGTTTCTTCGAAAAATTCAAGAAAACTTTCAAAGAGGCTTGTGAATCGGCCGATGATACCAAGATAAACAGCCGCGAAGATCTGGATTCTTTGGAAAATACCCTAGATTCGCTAGAACACACACTGTCTAGTAGTTCAAAGGGGGACAATCCGCTGAATTATGATTCAATCTTTTCGTCCGATTCCAGCGAACCGGAATTTTCTTGTGAGGTGTCAAAGTCGGGTGACGCCGCCATGATGAAATTGACCTCCGATGGCGTTACTTACAAACATATTGCCACACTTGATGTAGGAAAAATTATATACAATAGTTCGGCCACATCGTCCAATAAGATGCTCGTTGCAGGCATTTGCAGCATGTACCAGGGTAGCGAATCGTCCAAGGAAGTTGTCTGTACCGACACCAAGGTTTCTTATAAAACTGAACTCGAAATAGCCGTTTCTGGTATAGACGATGTTGTCGCCATGTTCCAGCAGACCTGCGATGAACAGGAACAGTATTATAACGGCGATGCGGAATCTTCTAGTAGTTCTAGCGATTTCAGCAGTTCCAGTAGTTTTAACAGTTCTAGCAGTACCATAGTTTATTCTTTCAGTGACGAGTTGGAAACTTTCACGGATGCCCGCGATGGTCAGGTCTACAGCCAGGTGCAAATAGGAGATCAATTGTGGATGGGGCAGAACTTGCGGTATGCCGACAGTTCTGCGCTTGGTTCAGAAAACCTGAAGGGTGCCGCTTGGTGCCTGGACAATAATCCCGAGAATTGTAAGACGGCTGGGGTGCTTTATCTATGGCATGCCGCTATGGACAGGCCTGCCGCAGAATGCGGTAACGGAAATGTTTGCGGAATAACGGAATTCCCCCATCGGGGAATTTGCCCCAAAGATTGGCATGTGCCTACTCAGCAGGAATGGAAAAAGTTGCAGGATGTGGTAGGTAGTTCTAGAGGCTATGATTTGATAGCCTTAAGTGAATCTGGCTCGGGGACGGATAAGTATGGCTTTGGTGCCGTTCCCACAGGTGAATACGACTTCCGTTCGGGATATACCCATAGATTTAGCAGTTACGGGGCTGCCCATTTCTGGACTGCTACGGAAAGGAATTCAGCCGGTGCGAATACTTGGTATGTTAACGGCTCTGAATTCTCGGGCCAGGATTTTGACAAGAATATGGGCTACGCTGTCCGCTGTATTCACGACTAAAACGGCAAATTAGCCTATAACAGGAATCCCGCCTTTGCGGGATTTTTTTATTTTTATGGTATGAAACGGCTTATTTTGTCCGTGGCGCTTTTTTGCCTTTGTGCGGTTTCCGCATTCGGTGCGGAGGCCGATTCCCTAGTGCAAAAAAATACGCCCCCTGCAAAGGTTGAATCGCCGGCTCCAACGCCCCCTAAAGAGGACTCGAAACCGGGTGGTCTTTTGGATGCCCTTTACCCGGTGGATCCCGACGAATCAATTGCCGCCGGACATTTCCAGGGTGGGGCCACCCTGTCCCTGATTCAGGCCAATACCGAAGACGATGCCCTGAATGTCATCCTTGGCGATGTCTATGAGGGCGAAGGCTATATGTTCACCGTCGAACTGTTCGGTGGATATTTTATCAAGGACGCCCTTGCCGTAGGAACGCACCTGGGGTATTCACGGACCTGGTTCGATATCGATTTTTCCCTTTTAGAAGACATAGCCGATGTCAAACAGCACCGCAAGTACGTGAGCAATGGCTTTTTTGCACAGCCTTTCCTGAAGAACTACATGAAGGTGCTGGATAGCAGGAATCTGTATCTTTTTAACGAGACATCCGTGAAGGTCGGGTATTCTTACGGAATATCCCAGACAGACGACGGCGAAGAAATGGACAAGACCCGTAACAAGACCTGGACCATCGAGGCGGGACTGAATCCCGGCCTTTGTATAATGGTGCTGAACCGCTTTGCCTTTGAAACCTCCGTGGGCCTTCTGGGGCTCAGTACCAGCGTTATCGATGTAGAAGAAAACGGCGAAAGCCATAGCAGGCTTGTCTACAACATCGTGAATTTTACCATCAACCTCTTGGCCTTGGATTTCTCCTTGGTGTACTTTATTTAGGAGGCGGGTGATGAAGATTACTAGAGCAACGAAATTTCTGCGCTGGAACATGGCTGCGTTTTTTGCTTGTGCTGCCTGCCTGTGGGTAGGGTGCTCGGAATCTTCGGAAAAGCCTCTGTTCCCCGAAGACGAAATTTCGGAGGAAATGGAACTGAAACTTTCCGGCTGGAAGGTGGATTCTCTGGATACAGACGCAAAGGTTGTCTATGTGAAGCCTGCAAAGGGTTGGCTAGATTCCTTGGTTGTTGATTCTCTTGCTCTTCCGGGAAGTTCCGCCCTGTATTTGGCCGCCGACGACGATTTGGTGGACCCTGCTTTGGGCGAAAAGCTTGTTCCCGGGGTAGTGATTTCGACGAAGGATACGAACCAGTTCTCCATTGTGGCCCTGGATTCTTACAACAGGATTGCGGGCGTTTGGCTGGTGGTATGGGAATTGCCCGAGACGCCCAAGTCTTCTGACTCTAAGGTGGCATCTTCTGGTGATGCAAGATCTTCGTCTTCGGAAACTGCAGATTCTGCGGGGTCGTCAGAAACGGATTCGTCATCGGATTCTTCGGCGGGCACGTCGTCAGGTTCATCGTCGGATTCGTCTTCTGGGGAGTCGGGAACTAGCGGAAGCTCGTCGGAGTCGGCAGGCGGTGAAAGCTCCTCTTCGGAAGAGAACGATTCTAGCAGTAGCGAGGCTGCCCAGCCTCAGACAGTAAAACTTGCGGACTTGAGCGTGGATGGCGGCACCGTTACGGTGGAAGGCACCAAGGTCTACGTGGAAATGCCTTATGGCTCCGATCTTTCTAGCATCCAGTTGATTCCCTTGGACACGGCAAACAATTTGATTCGCCCCGTAGAAATGGAATTCGAAGACGCCGAAGGGAATGTGGGAACCTATAGCGTGGTGGCGGGCGTGCAACTGCCAGGTTCTGATTTTAGTGCTCGTAACGATTTCTGGGCTACTACCAGCGATGCCATGGCGGAGGAGAAGACTGCGGCGCTAATAACAATTTCATCGAAATCAAACCTTGAATTTGATGGAGGTGCTGTGACGGTTACAACACGCGAAGTTGGTGGCGCTTTTACGATTATTCCGGGAAGCTGGAAAATGGCCGGAGGATTCTACTTTGCTGGTTCGTATTCTGGTACGACGGCTCTTGATATTTACCAGCAGGGCTATACAAGTGGAACCCCTTCTACGGATGATTCCTACATCGCAAAAGACATGACTTTCGGTAAATCCTTTACGGCCCGCCCGACAGCATTTACGGTAAAGTATTCCTACACCCATGAAGCCAACTCTTCTTCAAGTTACCCGCAGAAGAGCCTCGTGTATGTGATGCTGGTGGGTAAAAACGGCAAGGTTGTTGCGACAGGAGCCTTCTCGGACAACGCGAGTACGGATATGGCAGAACGGAAAGTTCAGCTTTCCTATGGAGCCGATCCTTTCGGGCTTCTTTCGGGTGGCTATGCCATTGCAGAAGGCTTGACTCTCGGAACCGGCGACGAGGATGTCACCACCATTCATGTGATGTTCGCTTCATCGGCATACGCACATGTGGTAGCCGGGGGAACGGCTGGCAATTCGGGAAAATACCGTGGTGGCGAAAATTCCAGTCTCACCTTGGACGATTTCAAATTGATTTACTAGGAGGATGAATATGATTCTATTCGAAAAAAAGAATTCTCCTGTAAAGACACTTTGGCTTGCCCTGCTGGTCTGTATTTTGGGACTTGTTTGGGGCTGTTCCGCCGACTACGACGAGTTTGGCGAGTCACCTTACTGCGATTTCGATGAGATTCATTTTGCCGGCGAGGCTGCAGGCATTCAAGTTTTTGCCGATGAACACAAGGTTGTTGTAACCTTGGAGGAACTCTCCGATTCCCTTGCTACCTGGGATTCCGTGACTATCGAAAGTATCGACATTAGCCACATGGCGACCTTACACCTGGTAGAAAGCAAGATTATAGAGTTTCCGACGGATTCGGCAGGTCTAGATTCTCTGGCAAAGCAGGTGGCTTATGTGGAAAAAAAGCTGAAGAAAGGGCTGCGCTTACGTTTGCCTGCAAGCCGTGTCCTTTATGTTTTGGTTGTTGCCGAAGATGGAAGCAAGTCAATATGGAAATTGCAATTTGAAATTCCTGGTGAAAAATCTCCTGCCGAAGATTCTGGGGAGAGCGGTGACGAAAATTCCGACAAGAAAAGCGAGGATGCCGCCAAGTCCTCGGATAACTCTATTTCGCTAGAGTTCAAGGATGCCGTTGAAACGAAATCCTCTGGTGACACGGTTTACGTGACTTACTCTCAGGGATTCGATATCAAGTCTGCAACACTCACCAATGTGGTTTTGCCTCAAAAAGCAAAAGTTTCTCCGGACCCGAAAACGATAAAGGATTGGTCGGTTCCGCAAAAAATCAAGGTGACTGCCGAAGACGGTTCTGAAAAGAGCTGGGTGATTGTTGTATCTGCAATAAAGAGCAATGCGACGGACTTGCAGTTGCTTTTCAAGGATCAGTTTAAGGTGAACCGTTCCCAGGATACAGTTTATATCAAGTTGAAAAACGGCTCCTCCATAGGGTCTGCCGCCATTGATTCCTGGAATGTTTCTGCCGGAGCTTCTGTTGATCCTGAACCCGATGCTGTGAAAGCCTGGAAAGATTACCAATCCTTTAAGGTGACTGCCGAAGATGGAACGGTCAAGACATGGGTGCTTGCTCTTTCGATAGCTGCTGCCGATGAAAAGGTTTCTAGCGACAAGGCGCTGGTTTCTATTTCTGCCGTTGGGGAAGAATCTGCGGCGACGGTGGACAAGACCAAAAAGACGGTGGAACTGCACTTGACGGCAAAATCAGACATTTCAGCAGTCAAGGTTTCGTTGAAGGTTTCAGAATCGGCATCTCACAATTTGCCTGAAGTTGTTGACCTTCGCGATGCCGTGATGTTTACGATTACTGCTGAAGATGCATCGACTGAAACTTGGACTTTGACGGCGTCGCTTCCTGCGGAAGCCCCGCAAGTTTTGTCTGCCAAGATTGCGGGCAAGCAAGCCATTGTTGACAATGATGACATGTCCATTCATGTAGATTCGTTGCCGTTCCGTACGGATTTAACCTCTTTGGAACTCTCGGAACTTAAACTTTCCAAGGGGGCGACGACTGAAGGTTTCTCTGTTGGTAGCAAGTATGATTTTGGCGCAGGGCAGACGTTGGTTGTGAAAAACACTGCAGGAGAATCGGTAACCTACAGGGTAAAGGCCGGATATCAATTGCCTGGAAGTGATTTCAATAACTGGAGTGGTGATGATCCTAAGCCAGATTCTGTATGGAATAATGCCAACACGATTCTTACCACGACTAAGAAGATTTCCGAGGGTTCCATGATTGGAGCCGAAATTAAGACAGGCGAAACTTTGGGAAAGGTGGCTAGTGGCAGCCTTTACACGGCCGTATTCAATCCCAAAGGAGTAGGTCTTTTGTCTATGGCAAATGCCAATACTTGGCCCGATGGTAACGAACTTCTGGACTTTGGTAAGCCGTTCGCCGCCCGCCCCGAATATATGGAAATAAAGATTTCTTATTCGGGAAGTGGGGATAGTTGCGACGCGTACATTCTGTTGGAAAATCGTACAGGTGACAAGAACGTCAACAGAAAGACGAGTGATGTAAACAAGTTGGTGGCCAGTGCCTGGTACCGTTCTACAAAAGATGACAATACGGGACGAACCAATCCAGATGTGGTCAGTGTTTCTGAGCCCGATGCCAACGGAATGCGTACGATACGGTTGAAGCTAAAATATGGCACTCCTTTGTCGGGATCGCCTATAGAGAAATCCTCAACCTTCAATACTACGTTGCAATCCAGCAATAAGAGTGCGGTGAACAATGGCCTGATTCAGGGAACGGGAGAGGAACCCGTCACTCATATTCGCGTGGTCTTTGCTTCTAGTGCCGACGGAAACCACTATGTGGGTACGAAGAACGCAACCTTAATTGTGGACGAAATGCGCCTAATTTATTAGCACTGGGCATTTAGGACCGTTTTGCCACCGATTTGTGTCGGGGGCTTTTGCTATATTTGAGGGAGGAGGATTTATATGGCAGTTTTGAACCTTTCTGCAGCAAAGTTTGACGAGGTGATCCGCTCGGGTCAGCTGGTATTTGTGGATTTCTGGGCCACCTGGTGCCGCCCGTGCATGATGATGGGCCCCATCATCGAGGAACTTGCCGGCGATTACGAAGGCAAGGCCATCATCGCCAAGATGAATGTAGATGACGACGGTGTCAAGGACATTTGTGCCCGCTACGGCATTACCAACATTCCCAACATGAAGCTGTTCAAGAACGGCGTAGAAGTGGGCAACGTAGTTGGGGCCGTTCCCAAGGCCACTGTCAAGGGCATCATCGACAAGAACCTTTAGTCCGAGATGCTTACCAAACGCTTAATCGTCTGTCTCGATGTCCGAAACCGCAAGGTCACCAAGGGCGTCAAGTTCAAGGGCAATATCGATATCGGCGACCCCGTGGAGATGGGGGCGCAGTACAGTGCCGACGGTGTCGATGAGCTGGTCTTTTACGACATTACTGCCAGTGCCGAAAACAGACCCTGCGACATGGAAATGATCCGCCAGATTGCAAAGCGGGTGTTTATCCCCTTCGCCGTTGGCGGCGGAATCCGCAACTTGGACGACATGCACCAGGCCCTGCTGGCCGGAGCCGAGAAGGTAAGCGTGAACAGCCTCGCCGTGCTGCACCCCGAAATCATTGCCGAAGGGGCCAAGGCCTTTGGGCGCCAGTGCGTGGTGCTGGGCATGGACGCGAAGTTTGTGGGCGTTTCTGAAAAGTTCAGGAGCGGCTACGAGGTGTATATCCGAGGCGGCCGCACGCCTATGGGCATCGACGCCGTGGAGTGGGCCAAGAAGGCCGAAGATTTGGGCATCGGAGAAATCTGCCTGAACGCCATCGATACTGACGGTGTGCGTAACGGCTACGAGCTGAACATTACCGACCAGGTGGCGCGTGCGGTACAGGTGCCCGTTATCGCCAGCGGTGGTGCTGGAACTCCGGCTCACATTGTGGACCTGTTCGCAAAGACCGCTGCAGACGCAGCACTGGTGGCCTCCATGGTCCACTTTGGCGATTACACCGTCCCGCAAATCAAGAGAGAAATGCTTGCTGCAGGAATTCCCGTCCGCAAGAAGATGAACGGCGAGGTGTAGCGTGAATCCTTCCGTTGCGGTGAAAATTTTTGAGGCCGGTCGCAGTGCCGGTGCGGATTTCGTGGAAATTTTCGAAGAGGAGACCCGCGGTTCCGCCCTGGGCCTCAGGGATCGCAAGATCGAGACGGCTACCGCCGGCACGGATTATGGCATTGGCATTCGCTTGTTGTACGGCACCGAGGTGCTTTACGGTTTTACCAGCGACGAAAGTGAAGAAGCCCTGGTAAAGTTGGTGCAGACTCTTGCCTTCGGGCGCATCGCTTCAAGTTCTGCGCAAAATTCTGGTTTGGCAAGTGTCGCGGAAGGCTTCGAGTTCGCCCCGCAAAAGCGGGTGTCGGACTACAGCGCCGCCGCCTTCAAGGACCCGCGGGTCTTGGGCCAGGCGGTCAAGCAGGACTTTTTGTTCCGCGCAGACGAAGCCGCCCGAAAGGTATCGGACAAGGTGGTGCAGGTGGCGGCTTCCGTGACGGACTGCTGCACCACCATCAACTTGTTGAATAGTGAAGGTCTGAACCTGACGCTTGATCGTTCCCGCCTTCGCGTGAACGTGACGGTCACCGCCACGGACGGCACGGAACGCCTGACCACCCACGAATCTCCGGGCGCTTTGGGCGGTTACGAACTGCTCCCGAATTATTCTCCGGAAGCCCTTGCGACGGAATCGGCGGAACGGGTGGTACGCATGCTGAGTGCGGGCTACATCAAGGGCGGCCAGATGCCTGTGGTCATGGGGAACGGTTTTGGCGGCGTGATTTTCCACGAGGCTTGCGGTCACCCGCTAGAAACGGAAGCGGTCCGCCGTAATGCAAGCCCCTTCTGCGGCAAGCTGGGGCAGGCCATCGGGCAGCCGTGCCTTACCGCTATTGACGACGGAACTCTGGACGGCGTGTGGGGGAGCCTCAAGTTTGACGACGAGGGTATGCCTACCCAGCGCACCGTCCTGATTGAAAACGGAATTTTGAAAAGTTACATGAGCGACCGCGTGGGGGCTGCCGAGGTTGGTGTGGCCCGCACGGGTTCGGCACGTCGCGAAAGTTACAAGTACGCTCCCGTGAGCCGCATGCGGAACACCTTCATTGCTCCCGGCAAGGACAGCTTCGATTCCATGATTGAAAGCATGGACTACGGTCTTTATGCGGCTCGCATGGCTGGCGGTTCCGTGAACCCCGCCACCGGCGAGTTCAACTTTGCGGTAGATGAAGGTTATGTTGTCCGCAACGGAAAGATTTGCGAACCCGTGCGCGGGGCGACCCTTATAGGCAAGGGCCATGAAATTATGCCCCGCATCAGTATGGTAGGGAGCGATTTGGAACTGGCTACAGGCGTATGTGGAGCCTCTTCGGGTCACGTGCCCGTGACAGTGGGGCAGCCCACCATCAAGGTAGATCAGATTCTTGTGGGCGGAAGGTAATTACGTTTTCCCTTTGCTCATAAAGAGCACCTATAAGACTTGCTTTCTGAATATACCTTTATTTATGCGGTTTCGCAAGCGGTTTGACGCTAAAAAAATCAGAAAACAGGGTGATTACCTAGATGCAAAGGCGCTTTCCATAAAGGTTTGCTCGTTACGGGAAATCCCGTTCTTTGTTGCGATTTTACGCCAATTTGCTTTGACGATTTTTTGCATTTCGGTGATGGTTGCCTTTGCCTTTGCCGCAGGTAATCCGTAAAGTTCGCAAACATCCTGGGCGAGTTCCAATGATAGTGTGGAATCGCTGTCGGAAATGTTCAGCGAAAGGAATTCCCCATAGGGATTCGGATTTACGTCGAACAGGGGCGAAAGCGTCCACCCTTTTTCGGACAAGAGAAAACCGTGGTTGCGCAAGTGGTCGTCGGTGTTGGATACGAGAATGTTGAATACAATCCGTTTCCAGAGTTCAAGAAGGTCCTTTTTGGGCGCTGCTCCGGCAGATTTGATGAAGGAGGCGATTTCGGTGTATCCGCAGTCTTCGTCCCCGTCTGTGTGGCCGAGCAGGGCCATAGCCGACGTGAAGTGGATTCTCCGACCGGACTTTCGGTCAAATCTTTTTACGAGAAAAGTGGAACCGTATCGCGATAATTTTTCAAGGCGGCTTTCCGAAACGTTCAATCCGCACATTTCCGCAAGTTCATAGACCGTTTTTTCCCAAGCGCCGCAGTTTATCTTGTCGTTCTTGGAAGGAAACTTTGCTATCCAAAGGCTGCCATCCGGTGCAATGACGTTTGCTTTAGGGCGTGCGCCCCCTAACGAGGAACCCGGCGCAATTAGCATCTGTAGCCATTTGTCCGAGTGCGTGGTGTCGCTTTCGAATGCGGCTACGGCGTCGTTTAGTTTGCGGAGGGCGACCCACGGAGGGGCAGCCATGTTGGAATCGTCCGAAAGGAAGGGACCGTCCTCGTTCGCTTTGAACCGCAAAGCTCCCATGCGTGACATGTCGTGAACGCCGAGCAGGTAGTCGCTTTCCATGAGTTTTCGGGGCTTTCTCGATTCGGAGCGGGCGATTATGGATTCCCGCCGGTCCATGAGCGTGCGTCCCCACCGGTCGGGGCACGAATCTTCGAATATGCCGAAAAGTTCCTTGCCGACAGGAACGAACTGCCGACCCTTGAAAAGGGACAGGTCCGGGTCCAGCATAAAGCTACTGAAGTGCTTTAGCCATTCGTTGTCGTACTCGAATGAACAGACTTCTTTGCCTCTTGCGCCTTCCACAAAGAGCGTGCCGATGCGCGTGGGGGCTGTGCGCAGCCAGTTCTCGTAAACCAAAATCTGCTTCACTTGCCCTCCGGGTGATATTTCTTCAGGAGTTCGATGTCGTGGAGCTTTTGACCGAGTTCGTCGTCTGCGGCGACCTTGAGAAGGTCGGTGTCCATGCCGCTTATGGCGTGGAGTACTGCTGCGTAAATGCCGATGGCCACTGCCGCGGAACCTTTTTCCACCGCCCATACCGATGCTCGGCTGACGCCCGCCCTTTCGGCAGCAAGCGCGACAGAAATTTTACGACGCATGCGAGCCAGACGGATCTGTTCTCCCATCTGTTCAAGGATTTTACCGGTTTTCGGTAGCAGAGTTACGCTTTTTTTGCCCATGATGTCAATAAATATATATTGTTTTGACTGAATTGTCAATAAATATTGACGGATGGGCCGAATTTGAAGAATGGAAGGGATGAAATTTGAGCATTGAACGAGGTTTTACCTCGGCTCATAAAGAGCCCCTATAAGACAGCAAATCTCATCTTGCTGTAAAGTGCTATAATACAAAAAGTTCAACAAATTCGGCAAAATGATTGAAAAAATTTGTATACATAACTTCCAGAGCCACAAGGCGACGACAATTGAACTCAGTCCAAAGGTCAACACGCTGCAGGGGAACAGCGACTGCGGCAAGTCCGCGGTGCTTCGTGCACTGCACTGGCTCATGTTCAACCCGGCAGGCGACTACTTCATAAGTGACTGGGCACGAAAGGGAAAGACGGTGTCAGCCCCGTGCGAGGTCATTGTCAACGTGGACGGCCACGAGGTCATACGACGTAGGGACAAGGACTTCAACGGCTACATCCTTGACGGCGAGGTATTTGAGGCCACACGAAACAGTGTCCCGAAGAAGATACTTGACATATTGAGGCTCGGCGACGTCAATGTCCAAAGGCAGCTTGACCCTCCGTTCCTGCTCTCTATGAGTTCCGGTGAGGTTTCCGTTTTACCTCGGCTCATAAAGAGCCCCTATAAGACCTGCCTTCTGAATATACCTTTATTTATGCGGGTTCGCAAGCGGTTAGACGCTGAAAAAATCAGAAAAATTGGATAAAATCCTGCGATTTGGGCCATTTTTTTGGAGCCTTGGTGCTGCCGAAATGGCTGTAGATTTCCAGGAATTCCCTGTCGGTGACGCTCAGCAGGCAGACCGTGGAGCGGGGCTCGATTATATTGGCGATTCGTCGTCGGTGTGTCCTGCCGTTGTCCGCAGTGGTGCAGTAGCGGACGTACATTCCCCGTTGCACCTTGCAGAATCCCTCTTTTTCTAGTTCCTTGACAAACCTGGCCATGTTTTGGCGGCCGCTCTTGCAGTGTCTTGGAAAATCAAAAATTGTTACGACCCACATGCTACCCTCGGGTAGGCGATGTTCTTTGTTTCGCCCATGAAAAATTTTGCGACGGAGGCAGTGGTGTAGGTGAGACATGTACCTAGCTGCACCATCTGTTCCCCGAAGGGAATGTTGGTATAGAACAGTTCTAGAAAGGACGCCTTGACTTCCTTGTCCAACTTCTTCTTTTTGGCAGCATGTAATTTGTATGCAATCTGATCGATGAAGGGGCGGTAGGGCTCCATGATGTCGTCTGCCAGTGGAAAAGCGTCGTAATAGTTCCGGTGAAAAATCCCGAGGGAGGGCAGTAGTCCGCTCGCCATTAGAGCGCGTGCCGTTGCGGCCCGCAGGAGCGAGTAGCCGTAATTCAAAAAGTCGTTGGGGTGTTCGCCGAACCTGTCGCGGATGAACTCCTTGCCGAAAAGTTCCCTCCAGTAGTACTGTGCGGCAAGTCCTTCGCGATTGCTGGAATCCCCGCTAAGGACTCCGGTGGCGTATTTCAGAAGCCTGTCGTGTTTCTTGCCAAGGGACCTTAGGTGCAGTGCCTGGTTCTTGATTTTTGCCTCTACGACATTTTTCCACATTTGTTTTTTGAGCGGTAGGGGAGCGTCCAGTTGCAGGCGGAAGTATTTTTCTTGCATGGTATTTGCGTCCAGGTTCATGAGCATGGACGATGGCATGTGCCTTTCGTTGCAGAATACGACGGCGACATTCAGCTCTGCCAGTTTGCCGATGAGCGGCGTGGTGAGCGATGCCGAATGGTTGTCAATGAGGATGATGGCGATATCCTCGATTGCCCTGAGCGTGATGTTGTCGGAATCGTCCTTGTATGCGATTTTGAGCATGGAATTTTGGACCGAAAGCTGGACGGGGCTTTCGAATACGAGAGTCTGTTTGGGCATGTTTCTCCTTTTGTTTCTATTGACATCTTTTGACGCTTGTTTTAATATATATTTTGCATGCAGACAATGCAAAGGAGCATCTTATGTCAAAACAGAAAATGCCGCAGATGTATCGCGATGCCCACAAAGCGTGCTTTAAGAATTGGCGCATATTGAAAAAGTCGAAAACGTGCGGCTGCTTTTATTGCCTAAGGGTTTACGCTGCTTCGGAAGTGGGGGACTGGTGTGTGGAGCGGGATCGTCGCCGGACGGCTTTGTGCCCCTATTGCGCCGTGGATTCCGTAATCCCGGATGCTTCAGGCTGGCCGCTGGATGCGGATTTCTTGAAGAAGATGAAATGCTGGTGGTTTGAAACTGGCGGCGTGACGATAAAAGTACCTGATGTAATAAGAAAAAAACTTGATGCTATAGGAAAGAAGCTGAATTATATCAATAGGGTCTTGCCGGGCGGTCTTTTTGTCGCCGATTCCGATGGAAAAATCGAACTGCTGGGAATTATTGACCCAAATAGCAAAAGCAGGATATTCCCTGACCTGAAGGATGGAGGATTATGAGCCGTAGTTACAAGAAACCTTTTGTGAAGATGAATGCTGATGTGGATTATCAACGTATGGATAATCGTGCTTTTAGGCGAAAGACAAAGAACGTTCTCCGGGGATCTGCTGATCTGGAGCGTCATTTGCCTGAGGCTTACCGTAAAGAAGGTGATTGTTGGGCATGGCCGTCAGAAGGTGCGAAATTACCTTTGACCGACGAGAAGGGTATTAGAAAGTAGGAGTTATCTCTGCTCATAATGCCCCCTTGACTGAGAGCGCGCAATTACTTATATTACAATCGTAATTCGATAATCCTCGCGACAGTCGACATAGACCATTCGGTCCGTACGTGCATTCGCGGCGAGGCGCATTAACCTTCTTGTTGATGCTGTTGGATAGCTGGTAGGAACACGACCTACTCGAGTTCCCTCGAAAGGGTGGCAAGTAACGCCGGGGAAAGCCCCCGCCAACAGGATTGCAAGATTATCCCATTCCACGCAAATCGTGGAAACTCCAATACAAAAAAAGAACGGGCGTATAGTGCGTTGTTTTTACGGTGTATTCGCACCGTTGTGCAACCATTTTAAAGAGGATATCTATGTCGAAAAAATCTATCAACATCTTGGACAAGGATTACATTCACTGGGTCAAGGAACTTTCTTCCCGTTATCGCAATAGCCAGATCAAGGCGGCGGTAAAGGTAAATAGTGAAATGTTGCGCTACTACTGGGAATTGGGGCGCGATATTGTAACCAAGCAGGCCGAAAATAAATATGGGAGTAACTTTTATGGTACGCTTAGTACCGATTTAAAGAAAGCAATCCCTAACGCCGAAGGGCTGTCTCCATCGAATATTCGCTATTCTAAAAGGTTTTTCCAGCTATATAGTCCTGTCTTGGAAAATCTTCAGCAAGTTGCTGAGAAATTGAAAAGAGAAAATCTTCAGCAGGTTGCTGAAAAATCTCAAAATCCTTTAAAACGACTTGAATCTACATTATTCTCCGTTCCGTGGGGGCATCACATGCTGCTCATCGACAAGTGTTCAGACGCTCCTCAAAAGGCCCTGTTTTTTGCCCGCCAGACGGTAGAAAATGGCTGGAGCCGCTCTACGCTCTTGAATGCGCTTTCAAGTGACCTTTACGAGCGTCAGGGAAAGGCGTTGACGAATTTTGAACGGACTCTCCCCGCCGAAACAAGCGATTTGGCCCAGGAACTGACGAAGGATCCTTACAATTTCGCGTTTACGGGTATTACGGGTCGCTACAACGAAAAACTGCTGAAAGATAGCCTGCTGAACAACATTACCCGTTTTCTTGTGGAATTGGGCACGGGATTTGCCTATGTCGGCAGGGAATATGGCATTATGGTAGGCGAAAGGGAGAAGTTCATGGATTTGCTTTTTTACAACCTGAATCTCTCTTGCTATGTCGTTGTCGAGGTGAAAATCGGGCGCTTTGAATTTGCCGATATCGGGCAACTGGGCGGATACATGGTGGCGTGCAACCACATCCTTAAAAAGGAAGGGCGCGACAACCCGACAATCGGTCTGCTGATTTGCAAGGAAAAGGACAAGGTGCAGGCACAGTACGCTCTGGAATCAAGTACGCAACCTATCAGTATTTCGGAATATGAATTGGAAAAATTCTACCCTGAAAAGGTTGAAGGCACAATGCCCTCTATTGAGGAAATTGAGAAAAGATTGCGTGAAGAGCCGTCCATGTAGCCGGACTTTATTCTGCACGCTCAAGTTTTACCTTGGCTCGTAAAGAACCCTATAAGATCTACTTTTGGAATATACCTTTATTTGTGCGGAATTAAACGCCCGCGCGTCTTATTTTGAAAAAAGGTTGCTGAAAAATGCGACATTTTTTGCTTTTTTACGGCGAAAACTGCCGTTTTTGCGCAGTTTTGGCCGTTTTTTGATGAACGCGACCCTTGGCACGGGTTTTGCATATCGGAGGGAGGTTAAAGTGAGCGAAAAGCGCCTCGTATTAACGAGGCGTGATCGCGAGAGTGAGGCGAAGTCGTAGGTTCTGTTCCTGCGATAGAGCCGAACGGAGGTTATATGTCCGATTTCAATAACGATGCAGAAAAAGTTTTGGCGAAGGCGCAGAGCTTGCGCGACCGTTGCTCGCATTCCTACCTGGGTGCGGCGCATTTGGCGGTGGGCCTGGTAGAAGGCCCCGATGCCACCTTGAAGAAACTCTACAAGTCGAAGGGCGCGAAGACGAATGAGCTCCGCGGCAAGCTGGAACCGTTCGTGCAGAAGATTCCGCGCATGGAGGGCGTGAACCCCGACGTGGAACCCGATAACGACTTGAACCGTATTTTGCGTGCTTCCGTGCAGGCGGCACGTCAGGTGAACCGCATGGTGACCCCGGGCGATATGCTCGTGGCCTTGATGAAGTTCTCGGGCGACCGTGGCCTTGCGAAGGTGTTCGAAGATGCTTTGGGAAGCGTCGAGGTCGTGGAAACGTGGCTGTCTGACCCGTTTGCAGGGGCAGCCAATGCCGAGGAACAGTCCCCGCTGAAACTGTACGGCCGTGAGCTCGTGGAAATGGCCGCCGACGGAAAGCTTTCGCCGGTGATTGGCCGTGAAGAGGAAATCCGCCGCGTCATCTTGATTTTGAGCCGTAAGACGAAAAACAACCCGTGCCTGGTCGGTGAACCTGGCGTGGGTAAGACCGCCATTGTGGAAGGCCTCGCTGAGCGTATCTATCGCGGCGACGTGCCTGACGCCTTGAAGGGTAAGAAGTTGTTCGCGCTGGATTTGTCTGCCTTGATGGCGGGTGCAAAATACCGCGGCGATTTCGAGGAACGTTTGAAAGCCGTGCTTGACGCCCTTGAAGAAGACGGCAACACACTTTTGTTCATTGACGAAATCCACACCATCGTGGGTGCGGGCAAGACGGAAGGCTCCATGGACTTGGGCAACATGCTCAAGCCGAAGCTGGCCCGTGGTGAACTGCACTGCATCGGTGCGACGACCACGCAGGAATACCGCAAGTACATCGAGAAGGATTCCGCGTTGGAACGCCGTTTCCAGCCCGTGCAGGTTGACGAGCCCAGCGAAGAGGAATCTATCTCCATTCTCCGTGGCATCAAGGATGGTTTTGATGCGCACCACGGCGTGCGTCTGCACGACAATGCGCTTGTGGCCGCCGTGAAGCTTTCGAACCGCTACATCAGCGACCGTTTCTTGCCGGATAAGGCTATCGACCTGATTGACGAGGCAGCAAGCCTTGTGAAGACGCAGATGGATACGGTGCCGGAAGCTTTGGACACCTTGCAGCGTAAGGAACTCCAGATGAAAATCGAGGAGCAGGCCTTGGCGAAGGAAACCGACGACACCAGCGTGAAGCGCCTGAAAGAGTTGCGTGAAGAACTCGCGACGACAGATGCTGCAGTCAAGCTGATGCAGGACCGTTGGCAGGAGAGGCGCGCGAAAAACGCCGAGTTGCAGGGGCTTAAAAAGTCTTTGCAGCAGGCGAAGGACGAGATGGAGCAGGCCGAAGCCCGCTACGACTTGAACCGCGCCGCTGAACTCAAGTACAACAAGATTGTGAACCTCGAAAAGGAAATCGCCGCGAAGACGGAAGAAATCAAGAAGTCCGCCGGCGACGGCGACCTGAGCGAAGAGGTGACGGAAGAAACCATCGCCCTTGTGGTGAGCCGCTGGACCGGAATTCCGGTGACCAAGCTTTGCGAAGGCGAAAAGGCCAAGTTGTTGCACCTGGACGAACGCCTGCATGCCCGCGTGATTGGCCAGGACGAAGCCGTGGAAGCGGTTTCGGAAGCAATTCTCCGTAACCGTAGCGGTCTTAGCCGCGAGAATGCGCCGATTGGCAGCTTCTTGTTCCTGGGCCCGACGGGTGTGGGCAAGACGGAACTTGCGAAGGCGCTTGCCGTGGAACTGTTCGACGACGAGAACGCGCTGGTGCGTATCGACATGAGTGAATACATGGAAAAGCACAGTGTGAGCCGTTTGATCGGTGCGCCTCCGGGATACGTGGGCTACGAAGAAGGCGGCCAGCTGACCGAAGCCGTGCGTACACATCCGTACTGCGTGATTCTGCTGGACGAAATCGAGAAGGCTCACCCCGACGTGTTCAACACGCTGTTGCAGGTGCTTGACGACGGTCGACTGACCGATGGCAAGGGCCGTACCGTGAACTTCAAGAACACCTTGATTCTCATGACGTCGAACCTGGGCGCCGCTCATTTCCAGAACCGTGCGGGTGATGCAAAGCCCGTGACCTTGAAGGAAATCGAGCCGGAACTCCGCAGCTTCTTCAGGCCGGAATTCCTGAACCGCTTGGACGAAGTGCTGGTGTTCCAGAGCTTGACAAAGCCGCAAATCAGGGACATCGTAAGGCTCAAATTCAAGGGACTCGCCGAACGCGCCGCCCGTCAGGATTTGCAGCTCACGCTGACCGACAAGGCGCTCGATGCCATCGCCGACGGCGCTTACCAGCCGGAATTCGGCGCACGCCCGATCCAGCGTTACCTGGAACGGAACGTGGAACGCCCGCTGAGCCACGCCATTCTCGCCGGTACCGTGAGTGCGGCAAAGCCGGTGGTCATCGACTTTGATGGAACTGCGTTTACGGTGAAATAGGTGTGAGGTGTGAGCTCGGGGCTAAAGCCCCTTTGAGGTCGCTTTGCTTTGAGCTATTTGCTCGTAGCCCAAAGGGAGCAGAATGCGACCGGCCCCATACCTCATACCCCAAAGGCACGCAGTGCCGACCTCATTGCCGCTACAGCGCCGTCATCACATAAAGAGCAATGGTCTTCTGATCATTGTTCTTTTCTTGCATGACGCCGATGTCAAAGTCCAGGCGGACGCGGGCTGCACCCAGGGCCACCTCCAACTTGGGGATGATGTCAATCATGAAGTCGTCGGAAATGTGCCCCACGCTTTCGGAGGTGTTGATTTCAATCATCACCCGGACCGTGTGTCCGAAATTCAGGGTGGGGGTCATGCCAAAGGCGAATTTCACGTAGCCGTCTTCGCCGGTCACGCCGTCCAGGAATCCCGCCCGCATCTCGTAAAAGTTGGAGAAGTTCTTCGCGATAAAGTGTTCCGTCCCGTAGGTGAGAATCACCGCACTGCCGTTGTTCCTGTTCAGCCCGAAGTAGCCGTCCAGCTCGATGAACCTTCCTGGCTGCAGATGGTATTTTCCGCCGATGTCCAGCGACAATTGGGTGTTGTCCATCTTGTTGTAAGTATCGATGTCAATCTTCGCGCCGATTTCAAAGTCCTTGGAAATGGTCCCCATGATGTTGGCGGGGAACAGCACGTGGGAATCAAAGTCTGAACGGAGCCCTACGCCTGCGCCGAACTTGGGAGCCCTATGGCTTTCGGGGCCGAAGGTGTAGTGCATGTCCCAGATGGGGTCCAGCGCAAAAGCGCTTGTGGCGAACAGGGCCAATATGAATGTGGCGAGTACGGCGAGGCGTTTCATGAAGCCAAATTTAAAATAATCCGGTGGAATTACTAGATTTGTTCTTGCGAAAATTGAGGTGAATATGATTGAACCCCGTCCAGAATTGTCCAAACTTTCCGATTATGTCCCAGGGAAATCCATAGAAGAAATCCGTGAACGTTATGGCCTTACCAAGGTGGTAAAGCTGGCCTCCAACGAAAACCCGCTGGGAGCTTCTCCCAAGGCGGTGGAGGCCTTCCTCAAGATTGCGGACAGTCTGCACCTTTACCCCCGCGGGGACGCTCCTTCCATGATTCGCGCCCTGGCCGAAAAGTTCGGCGTCAAGCGTGAACAGATTGTGGTAGGCAACGGCTCCGACGAAATCATCGACATGGTAGGGAAGGCGTTCATCCGTCAGGGCGACAACTGTGTGGCCATTACGCCCACCTTTTCCGTTTACAAGTTTACCTCCCTTTCCAACGGGGCGGATTTCGTTGGCGTAGGCGAAGGGGAGGCCAAGACCAGTCTCGACGACCTTGCCAAGGCCATAAATGCCAAGACCCGCGTGGCCTTTATCTGCAACCCCAACAACCCCACGGGCCTTTATTACAGCGAAACCGAAATTCGCGATTTCTTGAAAAAAGTCCCGCAGAACGTGCTGGTGTTTTTGGACGAGGCCTACTCCGAATTCGCTACCGCTCCCGACTACCCCAAGCTGGTAGGCGCCCTGGACGAATTCCCGAACCTCTTTATCAACCGCACCTTCAGCAAGATTTACGGTCTTGCAGGGCTTCGCGTAGGCTATGCCATGGCCAGCGCCGAAGTGGTGCGTCACCTGTGGAAGGTAAAACCGCCCTTCGACGTGAACCAGGCGGCACAAGTGGCTGCCATCGCCGCCCTTGGGGATACCGACCACGTAGAGGCCACCCGCAAAATGAACGGCGAAGGAATCCAGTTCCTCACTCGCGAATTTACGGCTCTCGGCTTCAAGGTGCTTCCCACCCAGGCGAATTTTGTCTGCGTCCACATTGGAGCCAAGGCGAAGGACCTCGTGGCATTTTTGGAACAGAACGGCATGATTATCCGCGGGCTTACCAGTTTCGGCATGCCCGAGCACGTGCGCATTACGGTGGGCAGGCCCGAAGAAAATGAACTCCTGATGGCCCTGGTCAAAAAGTGGAAAGGGGAGGCATAGATGGCGGCAACGGCTACAAATCAGGATCTTTTGAAAATCGCCCTCAAGGCCTCCGAGATGGCCGAAGAGAACATTTTGAAGTATTTCCAGCGGGACTTGAGCATCGAATGGAAGGCGGACAGGACGCCCGTGACTCTCGCCGACAAGAGCACCGAAGAACTGCTCCGTGAATTCTGGCTCAAGGAAACGCCCGACTTTGGCGTGCTGGGCGAAGAATTCGGCGACGGCCTCTCCGACAAGGAATACCGCTGGATTGTGGACCCCATCGACGGCACCAAGTCATTCATCCGGGGCGTTCCCCTGTTCGGCACGCTGATTGCGCTTTACCGCAAGAACGTGCCCGTGGCAAGCGTCATCCGCATACCGGCCCTGCACAGCGCCGTGTGGGCGGTTCAAGACGGCGGCGCGTTTCTGGACGGACACCCGGTCCGCTGCTCCAGAGTCCATTCCCTGGCCGACGCCCTGGTGCTATCGGGAACGGTGAACACCATGGAAACGGTGGGCTTTGGCGAAGGCTTCGCGAAACTTCGCCGGAGCGCAAACCTCTACCGCGGCTGGGGCGACTGCTACGGCTATTACATGGTGGCATCGGGCCGCGCCGAAGTGATGGTGGACCCCGTTGTCTCTCTGTGGGACATCGCCGCCTATCCGCTCCTGTTCAAGGAAGCGGGCGGAAAGTTCACCACCATCGAAGGGGAGTCGGACCTCCTCGACGATGCGGGTCACCCCATCGCCTCTGTCCACGAAGGCTACAGCTCCATCGCCTCCAACGGCATCCTCCACGAACCCGCCCGAATCCTATTGAACGGCCGTTAGTTTTTTATTGAAAGGGGGACGCCTCCCCCTGATTGCAGCCTTGGCGATTAGACAGAAGTCGGCAGTGTCATTGCGAACCCCGAATAGTGGTGAAGCAATCACAATCCAACGATCTCGCCAAGTCTTCCATCACCCCCTCTGCGGGGACACCCCGCAACGCCCCGCCCTTCTTGTCATCCCCGCGCAGGCGGGGATCCCCTATTCTCTTGTCGGGCATCTTTTTTAACAAATCTCTCCCTCGATGTGAACATTCCCTCGCTCATCATAATGACTGCTCGGCTCAATCTTGTAGCAGAATCTACGAAATCGCCTCGCCCTCGCCGACACAACTCGTTGATACGAGTTGCTTTCGGCTCACGGACTCACGACCTTCGACTGTTCACTCGAGAAACTCACATCTCGGTCAAAAAACAAATGAATGGCTCTGGTTAACAAGCGCTTTGTGGTGTAGACCCGCCTTTACTGGTATGAACCGTTTCTACAGGAGGAAACTCTTGTGACTGTTAGTCCCTGCGAGTTTCCGCCGAGACGTTTTTCCGTGGCATCCCTTAATTCCGCAATTTCTGCGCCCTGACCTTCGATAAGTTGTCGCTGTTCGTGCAAGCGGTCGGCAATTTGCAAATCTGTCGATAGTTTTCGCTGGTTTATGGCGTAACCCTTGAGCATGTAGTCTTTCAGGACTTGGTTCGCCCATCGGCGGAACTTGACTCCGCTTGTTGACTTTACACGATATCCGACCGAAATGATTACATCAAGGCTATAAAAAGCAACCGGTTGCTTTACGCCATCAACACGCAAAAAATGCGTGTTGTTGTCTTTCTCGACTTCCTCCGAGAACACGTTGTTGATATGCTTTCGTAACGTTTTCTCGTCTCGATTAAAAAGCCGCGCCATTTGGTTAGCCGAGAGCCACACGGTCTCGTTTTCTACACGCACCTCCAGCCGGACTTCGCCTTCCGGCTGGTAAAGCACGATTTCGCCCCTGTTTTCGTTCCCGACCTGGTCGGGAATCTCAATTTTATCCTTTTTGCTCATTTTACCTCCATAAAAAAAGTCGTATTTCCATAGCCCGCAGCCGATTTTGGCTGCTATGGGATATAGAAATACGACTTTCGTGGGGTAATATACAAAACAGAATCAGAAAAAGGCAATTTTTTAACAAATCTCTCCCTCGATGTGTGCCTTCCCTCGCTCATCATAATGACTGCTCGGCTCAATCTTGTAGCAGAATCTACGAAATCGCCTCGCTTTCGCCGACACAACTCGTTGATACGAGTTGCTTTCGGCTCACAGATTCACTTTGTTCGACTGTTCACTTGGGAAGCCCACATCTCGGTCAAAAAACACAAGAATGGCTCTGGTTTACATGAGCTTTTGCAATCAAGAACGTCTTTTGCAGGTAAGAACCGTTACTACAGGAGGAAACTCTTGTGACTGTTAGTCCCTACGAGTTTCCGCTGAGAGGCCTGGTCACTTGCGTATTATCGGTAATTTTCAGGAATTATAACAGGTTTTTTCTGTTCTGGTTTTATCCCTGCTCATAAAGAGCCCCTATAAGACTTATGTAAATTTAGCTTGATTTGCTGATATTGAACCAAATTGAGTTTTTTTTGTCACATAAAATTCTTTATAGAGAATGGTCATAACAAAATTCTGATTCGGTTATTGGCAAGGATGCAAAACAGTAGCCGTCACGGCAACCTAAACGAATTGACAACAAAGGAGACTCATAGTCGGAAAAATAAGGCACTACAAAATTCTCGTCCTGTGAAAACCAATTTACGGTATCTTTTTCTGTGATTATGTTGGTAATCTGACCACCACGGATGAACTCCGATATGTCGATTTTCTGTTCAATTTCCGAGCCATAAATAATCAAATTCAGTTTCGTTGATTCTAATTCTATTCTGTTAAAAGGAGTACTGAAAAAATGATATGCGTACCATAGTGGATAGTCCTTAGAACAAGTATATTTTCCCAACTGTGAAATGGTGTCGGTAATGAAATGTGTTGATACGGTTGTATCCATACAAATAAAAGATTCGTTAAAAAATCTAAAATCCTTATTGTTGCAACTAAGTTTAGTACTATCAATTCTAGTCGTTGTCAATAAATTAATGTTGGCAAAAAGATTTGCTTCGTAACAATTTACGTTTTCTTCATTGAGCGTACAACCTCCTAGAAGGAAACATAATGCTGCGGATATCATTATATTTTTCATTTTGTATTATAAAAAACTAATATTTTAATCAGATGTCAAAAAATTCTTTTCAAGCATTGCGAAAATGCTGCTGTTTGATTTATTTGTCAAAACAATATTCATTGTCTGTTATTGGCAAGGATGCAAAACAATAGCCGTCATGACAATTCATTAGAGTAAAAGCGGAGAAATCGTAATCTGGATTCGTGCTTATTGTTGGGTTGCTATAACTAAATAGCCATGCCGTATCTTGTTCAGAGAATACATTTATGATTTTTTTCTCAACTAAAAAATTATTTAGGTCTAATGAGGAAGTTTCATTTTTCTTTGATATTTGCAAAGAGACCTGGTTGCTCCTTATGTCATGGTCGTATTTTATGTTACATCCTATGCTGATAAACCAAATACTGTTTCCTAAGTTGTTTATGCTGTCAATGTCACTAGGAGAATAGAGTGAATCGTTGTCTTTTTTTACGAATAGCAATTCGTAATTGTTGCTACAGAGAATCTCGTTGTTTTTAGTGACTTTAATTTCGTTGATTCTTGTTGTAGATATAATCCTTATTCCTATAATTTGATCTGTTTTGGTGCATTCTTGAGGTGTGTTGTCATAGGTGCAACTGATAAGGATTAGGACTATACAAAGGCTAAAAAAATATAAAGACATTATTTGCATGATTTAACGCACCCCCAAATTAATAGAATAGGTTTTATCCCCGCTCATAAAGAGCCTCTATAAGACAAATAGGTACAACGAAGCCGTAAAAGAGAAATTAAATAAATAAAAAAAAGTCTCAGCAACCTTCCAGCGGTCCGGAATCGGCTCCGGTGCGTGTTTACTGAGACTTTTAAAATAATATACATTCTTTTTTTGCTTTGGTCAATAGGGCCATAAATAAAATATCGTCCTGTAAAAATTCGCAAAATTCACAAAATTTACAAAATTCGCAGTTTTTCGCGGAAAAACGGACATATAGTCTATTTTTCTTCCGATGTTTTATCCCCGCTCATAAAGAGCCTCTATAAGACTGAAGCGGTCCTTACTTTCAAGGACTTGTCGAGAACAGGCAAGATGCGTTTTGCAAAGCATGACGTAATCGGCAAGAAACCCGTGCTTGAAAAAATCGGCGAAGATTTGCGGACCGTTTCGTTTTCGATGCGGCTTGATTCCGCCCTTTTGAAAAACGTCCCCGTGGCCGCTGCAATTCTTGTTTATACGAAATTGCTAGAGCAGGGCGAAGCGCACACGCTGATTATCGGCGGCGAAATCATGGGCGATTACGTTATCGAAAGCATCGAGGAAGCCCGGAAATTTTTCACGGGCGCGGGAATTTGTATCGGTGCCGAACTGAATTTTTGTTTTATCCCCGCTCATAAAGAGCCTCTATAAGACCTGCTTTCTGAATATACCTTATTTTATGCAGGTTCGCAAGCATTTTGACGCTGAAAAAATCAGAAAAAAAGGATGGATTTCTGGGATTTTGTCGATTTCCTTCAAGGAAAATGTCAACGGCAAAACGATTCCTCCTGAAGAAGAAAAGTTGAAAAATGTAAACTGACGATACGGGGAAAATAGGGATTTTAGGGGGTGACAATCACTCCTCTTCCAGCATCGTCTCCACCAGCATAGTGTTGGGGGTGAACTGCACGGTGATGGTTCCGCGCTTTGCTGTGTTCAGGTAAGGGATGCCCAGGGAATCCAGCCGGTCTGTGACCTGCTTGTGGGGGTGGCGGAACCGATTTTTCCGACCGCTGGAGACCAGGGCAAGCCTTGGGTCTACCGCAGTCAAAAAATTTCGGCTGCTAGACGTCTTGCTCCCGTGATGGCCCAGTTTCAGCACGTCGCTTTTCAAGAAGGCGTGAGACCGGAGGATCTTCTTTTCGCCGGCTACCGTCAGGTCGCCGGTCAAGATGGCAGAATGCCCGAGGCCCTTCACTCGGAGGGTAATGCTTTCTTCGTTGGTCTCGGCGCACTTGTCGCTAGAAACAGGGTGCAGGGCCCGGATTTCGAAAAAATTTTCGGACCAGGTGAACCCCCGGCCGATATCCCGCAGGGGGATTCCCCGCTCCAGCGCCACGGCCATCGTTTTAATCCAGGCGGGTTTCGGCTCCAGCCTTGCGCATTCGCTGACCCAGAGTTCCTTGACGGGAAAACTTTTTACAATCCCATAAACCCCGCCGAAATGGTCGGCGTCGGCGTGTGTCACCACAAGTGCGTCCAGCTTTAGGATACCGGAATGTCGCAAATAGGGAACTATGATATCCTTGCCCGAGTCCCTGCGGTCATTGGGCCCGCTATCCACCAAGATGTTCCGCCCCGAAGGGGTGGTAATCAGTATGGCGTCCCCCTGCCCGATGTCGATGGCGGTAAGGCTCCAGGTGGGCCAGACCACGTCACGGTAGTTGCATACAAAATAAAAGCCCGAAAAGAAAAGGAGGCCCAGGGAGAAAAGGATGGCACCAAGCCTGTTTTTGCGGATGCTGGTAAGCAGGGCAAACGCAAAACCCATCAGCAACAGCACAAAGGGCGGGTAGGGCCCTACGGTCACCGATGCCGCCGAGGAATCGGAAAGCAGGTGGGTCAAGAGGCTTGCGGTCCGGAGCAGGACAGATGCCGCACTGCAAAAGATGCCCGTCACAAAGTCGATGGGCGAAAGCAGCGCAAAGAGCCCCGCCTCCATTCCCCAAGAAATCAGGGGGACGATGACGATGTTGCCTAGCCAGGCCAGGGGCGCGAGGGTTTTGAAATGGTAAATCAGGAGGGGTGCCGTCGCCAAGGTGGCGCACAGCGTCACGTAGGTGGGTTCGACGACAAAACTCTGGAACTTTGCCCAAAGCTTGTTTTTCGAGAGGCTTTCGGGTAATGCCTTCAGGGGATTGTGGCTGGACCCGAGGATGATTCCGGCGGTGGCTGCCGCCGACAGCTGAAATCCGGGATTCCAAAGCACCTGGGGGTTTGGAAGCAAGATGAGGATCAGGGCCACCCCCAGGCTGTTCAACGCACTTGCCGGCCGTTGCAGGAGCATGCCCACCTGGGGCACGGCAAACATGATGACGGCACGGGTCACCGCAGGGGAGCCGCCGGTGACGGGCACGTAGATGGCAAGGAGCAAGATGCCCACCACCCGCACAATCCTGTGGGGGAGTCCTGTCGCCTTCAGGAACGTCATCAGGAGCCCCGCCAGCAGCACCACATGAAAACCGCTAATCGCTAGAACATGTACCAGTCCCGACCGCTGGAAATCGCTCCGCAGGGCCTCGGGAATGCCGCTCCGGTCTCCGGCCAAAAGCCCCATTAAAAGTCCCGTTTCGGCGCTGTCCAGAAACCGCGACAGCTTTTGGCGGATCCAGTTCCTGAAATGGTGAAAACTCCGCTCGAAGGTCCAGCCGCCCCGCCAGCTTTTCCAGTGCAGCATTTTTCCGTAGGCAGCAAGATTCTGGCTTTCTAGCCACTTGCGGGTATCGAAGGCTCCCGGGACCGTGGGCGGTTCCACCGGGTACCAGGACGCCTCGTAACAGAGGGAGTCTCCCGGTTCAGGCAAAAGGGGGAGGGCGCGCTTTTCGGTAAGGCGGACGCGGTAGGTTCCGGCACCATTTTTGCGATAGTCTTTATGGGTTACAATAAACGCCACTCCGTTGCTCCGGGGCAGCACCGCCTCTACCGTGCCGCAACCCTCCTTCGGCGGCACAGTTATGACCTGCGAATTAGCCGCTGTTACGACCTGCGAACCTGGCACTGTTACGACCTGATTTGCGGTCGTCTCCCCACTCGAAAATACCCGTGCCGAAATCAGAATGCTCCCGATTCCTGCGAGCAGCGCCGCCAGCACCACCCGCTGGGTGAATTTTCCAGAAACATGGGCAAGGCTCCACAACAAGGCCAGGAGAACAGCTCCGTACAAGGGCTTTTCAAAGGCGGTTATGACCGCCATTATCGTGAAGGCAGCTACCAGGGCGGGTTTCCCTGCCAAGGGAAATGTCAATTCCCGAAAAGAAGAAAAAAGCTTCATTTTGCACAATCCTTTGTGGCTTGTTTTTGTACCTTTAGGGCATGGTCAGGTCAAATTTTTTTGCCCCTCTATGTATAAGACGCTTTTTTGGTGCAAAAAAAGCCTACCCCCTGTTCATTTTTTTCACTTTTGGGGTTTTGACCGCCTTTTTTTCGGCCTGTAGCGAAGATTCCGACCCGGAAAGAGTTGTTTACCCGCTGGACAAGGAACTTTATGCCATGTTCCCCAACGACCCCGCCCTGGGGGATTCCGTGGAGGCGCATCTTTCCACGGGAGTCATGATGATTGTGCACCCGGGCGGGCTCTATACCCTTTCTTTCGGGGTGGATTCGGCCTATGAGGCTCCCAAGATGCAGCTGTTCCGTTTTTACGAGCACCGCGACGGCGACGGGTATGGAATGTCCAAGATGGAAACCCTAATACCCGAAGTTTCCGGTGGACGCTATGTCTTTAACTTTGTCTGCGAAGAAAACGAGAAATCCATCTGGGGCCTCACCTTGGTGCAGGATGACGACTACTATAGGGGCAAAACCAAAGACGTAAAGTTCGAAGGCTCGGGCAAGTATTCCAATCACCTTTCCCTGAACCTGATTCCTGTGGGGCTTATCGACCCTATCGATGGAGTGAACGGAATGGACAACTTTGCAAAAATGTTGCTGCAGGCATTTCGCAAAGCTTATACCTCCTTTGTCATCGATACGGTTTATGTCAATTACGCCTCGAAACATCCGATTCTCGGGAGTAAATACCCGTCAGATGTGCATTGGCACGCGGGGGCGACTTCTGAGGACATGACCCTTGCGGAACTGGGCGGCTGGCCCGTGAAGGGTGTGAACGAAGCTTTGGACATTGTCCTGGTCCACCGCATCAACGAGCTCAATGTCTTGGGTTATGCGGCCCTTTTTGCCTCTAACCTTAGGGGAGGCGAGGGCAGTACGGTCATTGTGGGGAGTCATGCCCTCACGTCAACGGGGGAGCGCTCCCTCACCGCCGAAGAAATCGTGAAGGTGGCCGTGCACGAGACCGGGCATTTCTTTGGGCTTCGGCATACCACTTCCACCTGGGCAGATATAGAAGGCTATCAGGACTTGTCCATTCTAGAAGACGGATTCGAGGACACCCCCTCTTGCCCGGAACTTTTGAGAAGTGGCCTGTACAAAAAAGGCGGAACCTCCGGAGTGCGGGACTATTCCCTGCCGGGTCGCGCCTACAAGATGATAGACCGGACGGCCTACGGCATCGCCTTCAACGAAGACGATTGTCCTGACGCTTCCTTTGTCATGTTCCCGGTGAGTACGGAACAGTCCATGAGGGAGTTTTCAAAACAGCAGCTGAAGGTCCTGAAACAGAACCTTCAGTTGATACCACATTAGTTTATCTGTTTCGGGCCATTTCCATGGCCGCTGCCCGATAGTCTTCTTCGGAAATCCGGTCGGGTCCCCAGACCACCACCTTGTTCCTGCCGGATTCCTTGCCCTCGTACAGGGCCTTGTCCGCCATCTGGATGCTGCGGTCGGCGCCAAGGCGACCGTCGTACTTGGAAACGCCCAGGGTGATGGTGACGTTGATGAGAAAATCGGCGTGCTTGATGGACTGTTCTTCTACCTGCTTGCGGAACCGTTCGGCTACAACGGCAGCCCCGTCCAAATCGGTTTCGGGGAGTAGCACCAAAAATTCTTCGCCGCCATAGCGGCCCACGATGTCGTAGTTCCGCAACATTCCGCGGATGGTCTGCGCAACGGATTTCAGCACTTCGTCACCACAGGCGTGTCCGTAGGTGTCGTTGATTCTCTTGAAATGGTCGATGTCAATGAACACAAAGCAGAAAGGCTTGTGGGACCTGGAAATGCGGCTGACCTCGTTTTCGATGCATTCGTGAATGTTCCGGCGGTTGGGTAGCCCGGTCAGTTCGTCGGTCCTGGACATGATGCGGAGCTTCTTGTTGGCCTCTTCCAGTTCCTGGGTTCTTTCGGCAACTTCTTGTTCCAGGAGTTCTCTGTGGGACTGCAATTCCTTGAACTGCCGTCTGATAGTCTCGTGCATCAGGTTGAACGCTTTGGAAAGCTGTCCCACTTCGTCGTTACGCCGGCCGAACCTGATTTCGGGGGCGTCTATGTTGTCGTCGGTAATCTTTTTCATGTGGACGATCAGCTTGTTCAAGGGCTTGCCCAAGATGAGGAACATCCAGAAGGAAATAAGGCAGGTGACAACGATGGTTCCTACAAGGAAAAGCATACTGGACTGCTTGATGGCCGCCGCCATGTCTTCGATCTCATTGCGGGGTTGCAGGGAAAGCAGGCCGAACTGGAAAGCGTGGCTGTATTCGTAATTGACAAGGTATTCGTTGCCGTTCTTGAGCTTGACGAATGTGGGTCCCGGAGTTTCAAATCTCTGGGGCTGGAAATTTTCGAAGCCGAGTTCCGTAATGTTCATCCGCTTGCGGCCGGTTTCCTTGAAACTGGGCAGGTACAGAATCTCGCCTTTTTCGGAGATGGCGATAACAAACCCGTTCTTGCCCACCTTGCAGTCGGCAAAGTATTTTTCAAGACGCTCGAAAGAAAAATTTGCAAGCAGGATACCCTTCTCTTTCCCGTCCCCGATAACTTCAGACGCAAAAATGCGGGTGGGCATGGAGTGGTCGTCTTCGATGCTCCAGGGGCTAAAGTAGGAATTGTGCTTGGGGATTCTGGAAATGTCGAAATGGAGCTGGACTTTTTCGTCGGCGAAATCGTTTTGCCTTTCGCAAATCAGGTTGTTTTCGTCGTCGTAGAGGTTGATGGTCTCGTCATCATTGAACAGGGAGGCGATGTTGTCGCTGTTGATGTAGGCGCCCGCGATGGAGGAGTCCAAACTCTGGATTTCGGTGGTGTGGGTAAGGAAGATGATACGGTTGGCGAAAAGACGGATGTCGGTGTTTGCCGCAATGACCATTTGCCGCAGCTGGGTGCGGTTGTTGTCGCTGCTCCAGCCGATCAGGGACTTTACCTGCCCCCGAACAAAGAAGAAAATACTGATAGAGGCGATCAACACCGTAGCAAGAATCAGGAGCAGCAAACTCTTGAAAATGGTGCTTTGGGAAAACTTGACAGCTCTGGCTTCTTTCATGGTTGAGCTACGAATTTAACAAAATGAAGGGGCTGACGCTTGAGAAATGTCCCTTTTTTACGCCCTAACACGTCTAACGCATAAAGTGCGTTAAATAAAAATGTGAGCCTTATCAAGTCCTAACGTTCTTTTTTGGGAAAATAGCCAAAAGGGGCCCCGTTTAGTTATATTTTTCTTGTCGTAATTACGATAAACTCAATCCTTAAGGAGTAATAAAAAAATGAAAAAAGGTATCGCTACCCTTCTCGCTGCCGGCATGATCGTTCTCTCTGGCTGCTACGGCTCTAACGCCTGCTTCAACAAGCTCCATGACTGGAACGGCACCCTGGGTGACAAGTGGATCAACTCTATCGTCCACTTCCTCATGATGTGGATTCCGGTGTACGGCATCTGCTTGTTCCTGGTGGACGGCCTGGTTCTCAACACCATCGAATTCTGGACCGGCTCCAACCCGCTGGCTTCTGGCGATTCCTACCATGAAACCGACGCCCAGGGCAACTCCATCGCCGCCGTGAAGAACGCCGATGGCACCATGTCCGTCGAAGTGACCGCCGCCAACGGCGAAAAGGCCAACCTCACCCTCCAGCGCGACGAAAACGTTGTCCGCGCTCTGGACGCTGAAGGCAACCTGGTTGCTCAGTACGAAATCGAAAAGTAATTTCTTTAGCAGAAGTTGCTGAAAAGGCTCCGGTGAACGCCGGGGCTTTTTTTTGCCTTAAGGCAAACTCTTGATACTCGCGCGCCGCAGCCTGTCGTTCAGCGCCATCCCCAGTCCCGTGTCCGGAATAGGGTCCACCAGAATCAGGTCATATTCAGGCCTGTCCAGTTCGTGCATCAGGGCGTATAGCTTGGCGGTGGCTTCCACCAGGTCGCCCGTTTTGGATAAATTAACGATTGCTGGAATGGGACCTTCTGTCGTCCCGAATGCAATTCTCACGGTTCGGGTCGGCAACTTGTAGTCTTTTTTTATTGGCCCATAATATAGCGGAACCTGTGGCCTGTAGTGGGTATCCAACTGTCCGGGCGCCGCCATGGGTTTGCCGGGTTTGGAGCTGGAAACGCCTAACGCCACCTTCCCGAGAACCCGCTCCACCATTTCGGCGGTGACGGCGCCCGGTCGAAGGATTGTGGGCGTCTCGTTCAACAGGGAAATGATGGCGCTCTCTACGCCCACCTGGCACGGCCCGCCATCGACAATGCCTGCGATGCGTCCGCTCAGCTGTTCGGCCACATGCATAGCCGTCGTCGGGCTCACATGCTTGAAAAGGTTCGCGCTAGGTGCGGCCAAGGGAAGGTTTGACTTCCGGATAATTTCTTGTGCTACCGGGTGCGACGGGAACCGCACCGCCACCGACGGAAGCCCGCTGGTGGCAAGGTCCGGGATGCAGTCCTTCTTAGGGAGCACCAGCGTCATGGGCCCGGGCCAGTAGGCTTCGGCCAGCCGGTAGGCGGCATCGGGAATATCCCTGGCCACGTCGGCCAGCTGCTTGATGTCGCAGATATGGACAATCAGTGGGTCGAAGGTGGGGCGTTCCTTGGCGGCAAAAATCTTTGCCAGGGCGTCGGGATTAAACGCGTTTCCTGCAAGGCCATAAACCGTTTCGGTTGGTATAGCCACCACCTGGCCGTCCTGCAACAGACGGACCGCCTCGTCAACACTTGTCCAGGGAGGGAATTGCATTTTCAGTTGTCAGTCGTCAGTTTTCAGTTGTGAGCATTGCGAATTTCAAGACGTTCCTATCCAAAATCTCACAACTCATAACTCACAACTCAAAACCCTCACACCTATTTAGCTCTCCGAAGGTTTTTCCGCTTCGTCCTTGCGGCCGAAGGCGAACACCTGGTCGCAGGCGGAATTGAACCGCTTCCACACCTTGTCGGATTCGCTACGGGGCACGGCGCCTACCTCTTTCCACAGGCGGCGGAGATGCTTCACCTTGTTCATGGCGCCGCCGACAGTCTGTTCGTTCAGGTCGGTGAGCAGGTCTTCGGCCTGTTCGCACAGCAGGATCTTCTTTTGCAGGTTGTTCTGGCGGGCCTGTTCCTGGATATCCAGCTGGTCACGGCGCCGGCTGAAGAAGTCGTCGCAGATTTCGCGGAAGTCCTTCTGCAGGTTCACTTCGTCGAGACCGCAGGAACCCAGTTCCCGCCATTCCTTCTGGAGGTCGCGGACGGCATCGGCCAGCTGGTTGCTGCCGGCGCTTTCGGCGAACTGTTTTACCTTCTCGATCATCTCCTGCTTTTTCGTCTTGATGTCGGCGAGCTGCTTCTTGATGTCTTCGTTCACCTGGGCGTACTTGTCCATGAACTGGTTCACGAAGTTTGCAAAACGGCTGTTGATGGTCTCGATGGCTTCTTTGGGAACCATGCCGATTTCTTTCCATTCGGCTTCAAGAGACTTGACGGTATCCACCAGTTCCTGGCTGATGTTCGACAGGTCCAGGGCCTCCAGCTTTGCGCAGAGGTCTTCCTTCTTTTTCAGGTTCTCCTGCTTGGCTGCGTCCATCTCTTCGAAATGGCCACGCTTCTTCTCGAAGAATCCGTCGCAGGCGCTGCGGAAGCGGGCCCAGATTTCTTCGGACTTGCTCTTGGGCACAGGACCGATGGTCTTCCAGGATTCCTGCAGCTGCTTGAGCTTGCCGGAGGTGGCGTTCCAGTCGGTAGATTCCGTCAGGGCTTCGGCCTCTTCGCAGAGCTTGAGCTTGCGCTCGTAGTTCTCTTCGCGGGTCTTGTCCTCTTGTTTCAGGATTTCCTTGTGCTTGGCGTAGAACTCGCCGGTCACCTTCTTGAAGCGCTCCATCAGGGCGGCAAGGCTTTCTTTGGGAACCATGCCGATGTTCTTCCAGGATTCCTGGATTTCCTGCATGGCCTTGAACTTGTCCTTCCAGAAAATTTCGGCGTTGTTCAACAGGTCTTCGGCCTTCTGGCAGAGGGCTTCCTTGTCGGCAAGGTTCTTGACCCTTTGTGCCATGCGCTCTTCGATAAAGGGAGCGCAGTTCTCCTTGATTTTTTCGAACAGTCCCTGGAAACGGTCCTTGAATTCCGCAAACTTGGCGGGCGAAATGGGCCCGATGTTTTTCCACTTGGTGGCGAGGTTCTTGAGCTTGTCCAGCACTTCCTGGCTGCCTTCTTCCTTAGAAAGCAGTTCCAGTTCGTCGAGGATGGAGGCCCTGTCGTTCTCGTTGTGCCAGGACTGCCACTGCCGCATTTCCTGGAAACGTTCCGTGGCGGACTTGTATTCCAGCCACAGCTCGTGGTACTTGAATTTCTGGTCGCCTACGATGTCTTTCCATTCCTGGAAGGCGGCCCTGAGCTTGAGGCTCAGTTCCTTGAAGTCTTCGTTTTCGTTAAAGCCCTTGACCCGCTCGATGATGGCCTTGAGCTTTTCGGAATTCTTTTCGAAGCGTTCCTGGGCAGAGGCGTTGAAGGCCGCAATCTTTTCGCCCAGCTTGCTACGGAGAGAGTTGTATTCTTGCAGTTCGGGGTCGCTGCCTTCCAGCAGGGGAAGCTTTTCCCATTCCCGGACAATACCGTGCAGGTGCTTGGATGTGGTTTCGGAGCATTCCGTATCGGCGAGGGCCTGAAGCTGGTCCAGAAGTTCCCTGCGGTTGGATTCCTTCTCTTCGGTGGCTTCTCCTTCTTCGGCAGGAGCTTCCTTCTTTTTCAGGTCCTGGACCTTGAAGAACAGCTGGTTGAACTTGCGGATGGCGTCGGGAGTCATCTTGGACTTGTTCTCGTTCCATTCGGCGATAATCTGGTCTGCCCGTTCCATGTTTTCCTGGAGCTTGTTTTCGTTTACCAGGGCTTCCAGTTCGGCACAGGTTTCCATCAGGTGGTTGACCAGGGCCTGCTTTTCGGCTTCGGCCTTTTCGGCAGCGATGCGGGCGGCATCGGCTTCGTCGCAGAACTTGACGAAGCTGGCGTAGATTCCGTCCAGAGTGGCTTGGGCAGGGCCCATCCCCAGGGCCTTGGCTTCTTCCATCAGTTCTTCAAACTGGCCCTTTACAGAAATGGGGTCTTTCTGGGCGGCCAGGTGGTGGGCCTGCTGGATAAGGGCTTCCCGCTTGCTCATCAGGAGCATCTGGGCGCGCTTTCCGCCATCGGCGGCGTCTTGCATGGCCTTGATCTTGTCGGCGGCCACCTTGCGCACGGAGGTGTGCTTGGAAGACTTGGCCACTTCTTGAAGCAGGCTTTCCGAAGAAAGCTTGTTCACCGCTTCCATGGCCACCTTCTCGACGGCATCCTTGGTGGCGGCAATAGCGAGCAGGTTCGCCTTGTTCACCAGCTTCACCAGCTCCAGGCGGAGCTCGGAGGAGGGCAGGTTCTTGATCAGGTCTTCGGCGTAGCGGGTGTCTTTCAGTTCGTTGATAAAGCGCAGGGCCTCGGGGGAGGCTGCGCGGGAATCCTTGAGCTTGCGGACAATTTCATCGAAATAGCGGGACTCGGCCAGGCGACGGACGTGGGCGTCCTTGTCGTTTTTCGAAATCTGTGCGAGGGCGGAAATCACCGTCAGTTTCTTGACGGCTGCCGTGCGGACTTTGGGGTCTTCGTCGTACAGGGCGATTCGTTCAAAGGTGTCCTGATTGGAAGGTCCCATTTCCTCGACGGCCTCGATACGCTTGTCGGGGTTGGAATTCTGCCATTTCGGTTTAAATGCATCCAGTAAGCTCATAATATCTCCAAAGGGTAAAGGGGCTTTTCAGGGCCCGTTCCTGTAATTTACATAAAAACTTTTAATAATGTATATGTTTTTTTAAGAAAATGGGGATTTAGGGGCTGGGATCTAGGGGCTAGGATCTAGGGGTTAGGATTTAGGGGCTAGGATTTAGGGGTTAGGGGTTTGAGGTCGCTTCGCTTTGAGTAGTGAGGTCGGTCGCCAAAGGCTCCCTTTGAGGTTCGTGCCACACACCTCACAACTCACGACTCACACCTCACAACTCACACCTCATACCTCATACCTCACACCTCATACCTCACAACTCACAACTCACAACTCATAACTGACAACTGTATACGGTGCGGGGCTGGGAATTCCCCTTTTTTGCTCAAAAACGCCGATTTTTTAGGAAAAACGGAAAAAACGGCCCAGGGGTGTTTTGTAGACCCTCATTTTTCTATCTTTTGCGCCGTGAATTTTGCAAAGACCACTATACACTTTCAGAATTCCTCACGGTCCGTGACCCTCCACGTGCCGTCTTTGGTGTTCCGCGGGCTTCCGTTCTTGAAGTTCCTGCTGGTGGTGGGCTTTTTGCTTTTCTTGGCCCAGTTCGCGGCGACGACCGTCTATCATGGTCTGCTGAACCACGTTCTAGAAGACCGGGCCGAACTGGACCGCGACCTCTCCCAGATTCAGGGGACGGTAGATTACCTGAACCGCACGTCTGCAGATTTTCTCGGTGACGAACAGCGGCTTCATTCCAAGTATGGCCTGCCCCTGCCCGACGAAGAGGAGCGCAGCCTGGGTACAGGCGGCTCCGTAGAGCCCAAGTCCAAGTTGCTTATGGAAACGTCCCCCGTGTTCGAAAAGATGGCGAACCTGAGGGATGAGGCGAACCGCCTGCAGGGCAAACTGGACAACAACAGCGGTGCGTTCTACAACCTGACCGATTTTATCAAGCAGAAACAGTCCGCCTGGCGCTTTGTGCCTTCTATTTCGCCCACCCAGGGCCGTTACGCTTCTTCTTTTGGCCCGCGTATCCACCCGGTTACGGGCGAGGTGGGCAAGATGCATTATGGCGTGGATATCGCCAATGACCGCTGGACTCCCATCTATGCTTCTGCCGACGGTGTGGTGGACGTGGCCCAGATGAGCTCTACTTTTGGAAACTTCGTGACCATCAATCATGGCAACGGAATTGTGACCCGCTACGGCCACATGCAGATGTCCCTGGTCAATCCTGGGCAGTTTGTCCGCCGTTACCAGATTATCGGTTATATGGGAAACACAGGCCGTTCCGTTGGCCCCCATCTTCATTACGAAGTCTGGGTGAACAACAATCCTGTGAATCCTCTTGCCTATATGCTCCCAGGCGACTACGCCGTGGATTGAGCCCCCTGACCTGTTCCGCAAGGTGGCACCCTTCGGGGTAGCAGTAAGGGAAAACCCCTAGGGGTTTATCTTGAAATACATCTTGTTTTTTTCCTCCCTGGCGGTGGCTTGCCCCCAGTTTGTGGAAATATTTCCTGACCCGACAGAGGTGCCGGACCAGCAGGGGGAGTTCGTGGAAATCCGCATGGATTCCTCTTTCTTCGCGGAGTCCCTTTTTGTTTCCCTGGACGGAAAGGCGGCGCTTGGTTTTCCTTATCCGGAGGGTAGCCGTTTTGTCCTTTCTCACGGGAACGCCTTGTGTCCGGACAAGGATGGAATTACCTGTGGCGACCTGGGCAGTTACAGCCTGCCCAATTCCCGGGAGTCCGTCTGGAAATTGCAGGCGAAAACCTGTATAGACTCAATCTATCTCGACAAGCCGAAGGCCGGCAAGTCGTTCCAACGCAAGGGCTACGGGGATCAGTGGGTCCTGGACGAGCCTACGCCCGGGTTCGGAAATCCCCTTTACGAACTGGACCTGGACGATTGCGGGATATCCCGTGTGGAGTATGAATTCAGGGAAGACCATTGGTGGGTGTCCGGCAGGATTTCGGGCTGCAAAAACACTTGGCTGCATTATGAATATCTGGACTTGTATCGTCCGAGTTCGGGCAAGAACGATTCGCTGCATGTAAATGAATTCTTCTCTTTCGCCATTCCGGTCAAGAGTCCAGTTCTATTGCACTTGCATGTGCCCGACGACGAAATTTCTGTAAACAACAGCGTGGATACGCTGGTGGTTCAGGTGGGTAATTCCCCCTTGATGGTCACCGAAGTGCACCATTGCCCGGAAGAGCCCATGCCCGAATGGATTGAAGTCTATAACGCCTCCCAGGTGGCGCTTCCGCTGTCCAAAATCAGGCACTGCAGTCGCGGGAACTTCTGGGGTTCCGGCGCAGATTCCATCGGGCCTTACGAAAGCGTTCTCGTGTCCAGGGATACGGCAGCCCTGCGGGAACAGATAGTGTATAAGGACGTGAAAATGGTGCAGGCTTCCATCGGCTATCTGAACAATACGGCGGGCTCCTTTTCGCTTTGCTATGGCGATGCCGTTTTGGACAGTGTCGGTTGGGACAAGTTCACGGTGAGCTGTCCGTCGGGATTTAATCCCAGGACTGGAGTGGCTGAAAATACGCCAGGATTTCAGGGTAGGCATTCTGAAAAATATGGCGAAGAACCGGTTGTGTACAAACTATCATCAAGGGTCTTGCGAAAACGGGGAGACCCTTTGCGGGTAAAGGTGGAAAGCGACCGGGAGGTAATGTTGAACCTGCTGGACAGCGCGGGCCAGGTGGTCTGGAAACAGAAGGCGCCAGCCATGTCCAACGCCTGGTGGAATGTGCCGGTGCAGGATTATACGGGGGTGGGTGCGGCCTATGTCAGGATTTCGGCGGGCTCTTTTGAAAAGGTGGTGGGAATTGTCGTTCGTCCGTAGTTTTCTGCCGGTGTTTCTGCTGGCGAGTTTCGTTTTTGGCCTGGATTCGCCGGTGCCCTTTGTGAAAAAGAGTGTTACGGGTTCATCGGGACTTCCCGGATGGTATTCCAGTCCGGCAAGGGTGGGGGAGCCTGCCTTCGGGTTTTCGTACTGGAACGTGCCGGAGGTATATGACCGGTGGGCTATGAGCGCTGCAGGGGAATGGGGAAGCAGGCTTTACCGGGTGGCGTTCTTCTACTCTTATAGCGAGATGGATAGCCTTTTCAGGGAACACTACGGGGAAATGGACGGGGCTTACGGGTTAGGCCCTGCGGTATTTGGTGCGGGCTACGGAACCCTGCTGGATTATGTCCCTCGGGAAGCGAGTTGGGTCCGCCACCGCATAAAGGCTGGTGCTGGACTTCGATGGGGTAACTTGTACGGAAGCCTCTGGACCATGGGCTTTACCGACGAAACCTGGACGGGAATGGGAAGTCTTTTGTGGAAGCCGACCGAAGTGTTTTCCCTGTCGGTGGAATCGGACGGCAAATCTTTGGGAGTAGGCCACGATTTCTATTTCAGGTTTGGCTCGCTTTCTAGTTTTTACTCATTCCCGCAGTTTAGCGTGGGGGTGGAACTGGTCCTGAACTTGAAATTTCTGGAATGGGGCGGAACTCACGGCTTTGGCAACGGAAATCTAGGGTGGAACGGGTTGTGGCTTCGAAAAAAATTGTATTTTCAAAAGTATGACGGAGATTCCCAAAATCGGAAGTATTGACTGGGCTATGGCTTCGGTGGCCATCGGAGTCCTGCTTGTGGTGGTTTGCCTGGTGTGCTTTATGCTGCTCAGGGATAGCCGAAAAAAACAAAAGTTCTACAAGCGCTTTGGCAATAACGTGAACGAGGGAATCGTGGTGCTGTCCCAGAATCTGGATTACCTGTACAGCATGCCTCTTTTTGCCGAAGAACCTCTGCTAGAAAAATTAGTTCAGGGACAGAGCTTACAAGAGCTCCTTGACCCCAAGGATTGGGGCAGGATGCGTTTGTTTTTTGAGGAAACAGAAAAGCATAGGGATATCCCTTTTCTCTTTTCGGTAAAATTGGAAGACAGAGATATTCTGTGGTATGAACTGCGCTGCTTTATTTATCGGGCGTCCCTGTCGGAATATCATTATGTGTGTTTTCTGAAAAATATAACCAGGGAACAGGAAACCCGCAGGGAGCGCCAGAATTTACAGGATACCCTGGACTTGATGTTGAAAACGACAGGGGATTTCTTGTGGAGCCTGGATGTGGAAAAACGGTTGGTGACATTCTTGACACCCATCGTGGATGAGGATTTCCTGATACTTCCCCGATCTGCCGGAGGTGTGGAACTTACAAAGATTATGCCCGAAGAGGATGCTGCCCTTTTAGATAAGCTGACGAACCGCTACATTCTGGAATACAAGGCGGACAACAGCATTATCGAAAAGAATAAGTTGTATCCTCCGGTGAAGATTCGCCTTTTCAACAAGAAAGGAAATGTTTTTTGGTACAACCTTCGCGGCTTGATCGCTTTTGACGAAGAGGGTAACCTGGTATTCCGGGGGGTGGCGAACCGCCTGGACCTGATGATGGATAATTTTGTTTTTGATCCGGACCATAATGAAAATGCTCTTTTCTCGGCGGCTTTGTCCTTGCCTGATTTGCGGGTTTTCTGGGTAGATAGGGAATTCAAAATTCTAGGGGCGAACCAATGCTTTGCTAATGCCTTCCATGTGGATGACTTGGCGTCGATACAGGGGAAACCCTTGAGCAGCGTGGCGTTTTCAAAGCCTCTATTGTATTTTAATAAGGTCTTGACTGAAGTTTTTGAAACGGGTCGTCGCGTGTCCTGGAAATCCGAGGGCGACGAGCTGGATTGTCCCATGTTCTTTAACGTGGTCCCCTTAAAAGAAAAGAGCGGCGTTGCCTTGCAGGCTCTGTGCGCTTATATTAGACTAGATTTTCAAAACAAAGAGGTATAATATGAAAAAGATGGTTGGACTTGCATTCTGTACGGCGTTTCTTGTGGCCGGTTGTAACGAAACTCCCAAGCAAGAGGCTGCAACCGTAGAAAAGAAGGCTCCGGCGGCTGTGGCGGCTGTAGCCCCTGCGACGCCGGCACAGTCGGTAGAAGCAGCACCTGCGGCAGAAGCACCTAAGGCCACCATTACGGATATTGACTGGAACAAGGCCTTGGAAATGAGCAAGGCGGGTGCCGTGCTCATTGACGTGCGCACTCCTGCCGAAGTGGCCGAGGGCATGGCGCCCGGCGCTATCAACATTCCGCTGCAAGAAATTGAACAGCGCCTTTCTGAATTTCCCAAGGACAAGGACCTGCTGATTTACTGCCGTAGCGGCAAGCGCAGCATGGCGGCGTCCAATTTCCTCATCGAAAACGGATACGACAAGGTGTTCAACGTGGTGGGCGGATTTTTGGCCTTCCCGAAATAGTTGTGAGTGATGAGTTGTGAGTGGTGAGTGATGTGGGATGAGTAATTTCACACCTCGCTCCTCAAACCTCAAAGGCGCAAAGCGCCGACCTCAGAGCGAAGCGACCTCAAATCCCTAGCCCCTAATTCCTCCCAATGAATTTCCTGCAGCTTGCACTTGAACTTTCCTTCGGATCCATCGGCGTGAGCCGCCCGAATCCGGCGGTGGGTGCCGTTGTAGTGAAAGACGGACTGGTTGTGGGGCGGGGGGCGACGCAGAGCCCTGGGAACGCCCACGCCGAAGTCATGGCTCTGCGTGACGCGGGCGAACTTGCCCGCGGGGCGGCCTTGTTCGTGACGCTGGAGCCCTGCTGCCATTACGGCCGCACGCCCCCCTGCACCAAGGCTATCGTCGAAGCGGGAATTTCCGAAGTGTATTTCGCCCATGCAGATCCGAACCCGGCTGTCCGCGGCAAAAGCCGTGGCATTCTGGAGGCCGCCGGCGTCAAGGTTTACGAGGGCAAGGACGCCTGCCTGCGGGCCCACGCTGAAAGCGGCTGGAGTGACAGTTGCTCTGCCGAAGGCTGCACCCTTCTTTCCCCCGACGAATCGGAAAACGAGGGGGCGGTGGTCTTTGCCGAAATAGAACGGTTCTTTGAAGCCTATGATTACTTTGTACGGAACAAGAAGACCTTTGTAGAAGTCAAGGTCGCCCTTTCGGAAAGTGGATTCATGGGAATGCAGGACAGTAACGGTCGCCCCGCCCCCTTGAACATCACAAAGCAGGGGGCTGCCTGCTGGAACCATGAACTGCGGGCCATGAGTGACGCCATCCTGGTGGGGGCGGGAACACTCCTTGCCGACAATCCTTCTTTGGACGTACGTTTTGCCCACGGCAACAGTCCTGTAAAAATCCTTTGGGCGGGGCACCATGAGTTTACGGAATCGGAAATTTCGGCGTTGAAATTCTTTTCGCTGGCCGGTGACGCAACATCAATACCGCGACTGGTGTTCACTTGCGTTGAACAGCCCGCCATCAAAGGTGAAACAATCCTTTTAAGTGGCAACACCTTCGAAGAAAACTGGACGCAGATGATTGCGGAACTTTCCCGCCGGGGGATGCACCGCCTGATGGTGGAGCCTGGCGCTCATCTGTCTGCAAGAATTTTCGGCGATTCAGGTGATCGAGGCGAAAAAATTACGCCCCTGTGGAACCGCCTGGATTTGTGGAAATCTACCGACCCTTCCGTGGAACGAATTTTATCTCAAGAAAATTGCGAGGGAATCGCATTCCCGGGCGTGCCCGATTCCGCCGTGGCAAAGGAATCCGCCATCATCGGCCCTGATGTGTTGACGGTGTATTATCCGGGATAATTTCAGACAAAGTGGACCTGCAGGACCAGTTTTTTTTCAAAAACATTAGCCAAAACTGTTTTTTCTTACATTTCAAAGTGAGCAAATTACAAACTTACGGAGAAAATAATGGAAAACAGAATTTTGCTGGTATGCGCTACGGCAATATGAGTATGAGCCTGAAGTTCCAAAGACTTCGGGCTTTTTTACGATGGTATGAAAGGGAGATGCCCCGTCAAGCGGGGCATGACAAGGGGGTGCGACTTCTTGAAGGAAACTCGCAGGGACTAACAGTCACAAGAGTTTCCGCCTGCGGTAACTTGCCATACCTGCTAAAGCGGACTTTACCTACAAAATGCACTTATTTCCTGAACCCACCGCTTGTTTTTCGACCGAGATGTGAGTTTCTTGAGTGAGCAGTCGAACAAAGTGAATCTGCGAACGAGGGATATTCACATCGAGGGAGAGATTTGTAAAAAAGCGGGTTTGGATGACGAATGATTGGGGTTTTAGGGGCGAAGCCCCTAGGAGAGGGGGTGATGGATGGTTCGACAGGCTCACCAACCTTGTTTCATGCAATGCCTGGCGAAACAGAAATCAGGGGGAGACTTCCCTCACACAACACATTTCAAGCGGATCTCTGTGATTCTATCGCAGTTTCTATCGCTGCGCTCCAGAATGACAGGCTCCAGAACGACAGCGAGGATGACGTTTCTCGGGCTTCATTCCCCAGTCCCTAGCCCCTAGATCCTAGACCCTAGCCCCTAGATCCTATCTCCTATCCCCTTTTTTACTATCCTTTATCCCATGAAACCCGTCGTTTCTTTTTTGCTTCAGCTTTCGCCCCAGACGGCCTACGGCAATCTGGAGGCTGTCGCCCGCAACCTGTCGGACGGTCTCGAGATTTTGCTGAACTACCGGAAGGTGAAGTGCTCCATCTTTATGGACGGTCCGACCATGGAAATGCTGAAGAAGACGGCGAAGCCCTTGTCCATAGGTAAAATCAAGGCCGGGGTTGACGAGGGCCTTGTTGAATTTTTGGGCGGTGGTTTTTACGACCCGATGCTGCCCTTGTTCCCGAAGGACCTGCAGGTCCGCCAGTTGAAAAAGCACCGGTCCAAGCTGAAGTCCTTCTTGGGTCTGGAACCCCAGGGTTATTTCAATTCGTCCCTGGTCTGGGAAATGGGCATGATTTCTGTGCTGGAGGAGTGTGCCTTTGACTACGCTCTGGTGAGCGAGGCCGCCGTCCGGGAGGCCCTGGGCCGCAATTCTCCGGTTTCGGGGTGGTTCACTGTCGAAGACCAGGGCTCGCTGATGCGGGTGGTTCCTGTTTCTGATGAACTGTCCAAGGCTATCGGCGAAGACGACCTTCGCTGGCGGGAAATTGCGGAATCCTACAACCGCGAAGAAAAGCCCGTGGTGGTGCTGCTGGACTTGCCCCCGCAGGCCGAAGAAATTGTGGGCTTCTTCGAGCGCTTGGTGGATTTTGTAGAGACGAACGAGGTGCAGACCTGGCCCGTGAGCTATATCGTGAACCAGCTCCAGCCGGAAGGTGCTCTCAGCAATCTTGTTTCTGCGGGTCGCAAGCTGGGGCTCCCCTTTGCGGCCAACACTTGCCGGGAGATGCTTGTGCAGCGGCCCGAGATCAATACCCTGCAAAAGGACCTGCTGAACCTGTTCCACAGGGGCAAGGGCAACCTGCAGGGCAAGGACCTGGAAAAGTTCTACGAGGAACTTCTGCCCGCCATGTCGCCGATTTTCTACCGGAACCTGCAAGACGACGAGGGCATGCGCAGCCTGAAGGTGCGCCAGTGGGGCTTCCGCTACCTGCAGAAGGCCGCCCACGACCTGGATTCCCGAATGAATTTTTCGGGCCTGCGTATAGACGTGAGCGATTTTATGCTTCAGGGCATGAAACAGATCTGGGTGGAAAATCCGGAGATTTCTTGCCTGGTGGATTACAACCAGGGGGGTATCCTCAGGTTGCTTAACCACAAGACTCCTGCCGTGAATTTGGTGAATGCCTGGCACGATGACGGCGGCCCGGCTTTATTCCTTGCGGAATGCCTGTTGCCCAATGAGGACCTGACTACAGAGCAGATAGGCGTGCTGTTGGCCGGGCGCGATCGCCTGTTCCTGGAACATTACGACTACCAGGTGAAACGGGAAAGCGGCAGTGCCCAGGTGCAGCTGAGCGGAGAGCAGGGCTACCGTGTCGGCGAGAAACAGGGTGTTTTCTTGGTCAAGAAAGAACTGCACTTTGACAATGGGTCTCCCCGTATAGGAGTGGCTTACGAGGTGGCCAACACCACCTATCAGGAAAATCCCTGCTATTTCGGGACCTTGATGGAACTTGGACTTTTGGAGTCGGGCGAAGGCCCATGCATTGTCGCGGATGGATCCAAGGTCAAGTGGGACCGCAGGGAGCCTTTCATTTACCCGGATGCAAAGAAGTTCAAGGTTTTCGATTCTAGCCTGGATGCCGCCATAGAACTGGAATTCGAGACGCCAACGACGGTCTTTATCGGGCCGATTTTCAGTGCGTCTTCGGCGGCGGCCCCCCAGATGTTCCAGGGAATTCGTGTTTATCCTTTCTGGAAATCCTCCTTGGCCGCCTCGGAAAAATTCGAGTGCAAGATGAACATGACGCTCTCCAAGAGGTGATGCATGAGGGCGGACCTGATTGACATACAGATAGAAGACTTTGGAAACGATGTGGAAATTTCCCTGTCGGGTTCCTTGAGCAAGGCGCAGCTTTCTGCCGTCCGGGAAAAGCTGGACTCCCTGATGTCTGGGCCCGGAGTGTTTTTCTTTTTGAATCTGGAGCGTGCTCACTTTGCCGTAGATGACTACTTGGAAATGTTCCTGGATTTGATGAACAAGACCAGGGAGCGGAACTCGACCATGGTGCTCCTGTTCAGGAACGAAGAACTATTGGAATATTTTTCCAGATACAAGAATATTTTTGAAATCCATGAAAGTCGCGAGGCTTACAAGAGTTCCGGCCTTTCCAAGCAGCTGAAGCAAGTAGGCGTCTATTACGGAAAAAAGACGGGACTTCGCCTGAGTCCGAGAGTGGCCATTGCGGCCGGCGTGCTGATAATGGGTTGGCTTATTACTTTGTTCTTAATCATTGCCGCCCAGGGGAAAGACATTGCCGACAAGCAGTCCCAAATTATGGCCCTGGAAAGCCAGCGGGACCGCTATGTCCAGGAAATCGACAAGCTGGAATCTTCAATTGGTCCTTTGAAAAGGCTGGGCGTGGTGGAAGATACATCCCAGCTGAATTCCTTCGGGGCAATTCGCGACTGGGTTTCTTACCTGAAGCACCTGGAGAATACCCGGCGTGAAGAATAGTCTTGGACTTTCGACGCCTGTGGCGGTGCTTGCCTTTGGACTTACCTTCGTTGTCCTTTTTTCTTTTGTTTTTTACTGGGGGCTCCAGCGCAGCGAACTGGAAAGCCTTTCCAAAAAAGAGCGGGCCCTGAGGGCCGAAATCGAACAGCTGGACGTAATCGGCAACTGGACTCTGGAATATGTGAGGATAGACCGGGCCGTGGATTTTTTGTCGGAAAAGAAACTTTCGGAAGATGCCCGTCGTCGTCTCACGGAGCAGCTTTGGCAGATTTCCCATGCCTATTCCATTGACCCCCTGATGGTGCTTGCGGTGGTGGCCCAGGAAAGCCACGGCAACCCCAACGCTAGGGGCCGCATGCAGTCGGGAGCTTTTTCGGGAGCTTTAGGGCTTATGCAGATAAAGCTTGAAACGGCCCAGAAGATGGCGTGGCGGTTTGGGCTCCGGGTGAATTCCGAGGAGGACCTGTTCAAGCCCGAGGTGAACGTGACGGTGGGAACAGCCTACCTGATTCGCCTTATCGGAAAATACGGCAACTGGAAAGAAGCCCTGGTGGCCTACAACCTGGGGCATTCCGCCGTAGATAAACTGCTGGAGCGGGGGAGACCCTTGCCCATGCGTTACTATGAGCGTGTCATTTCCAAGTATAAAATGCTTGTAAATCAATCTTTTTTATAAATTTAGGTTGATGGCCACCTTTAAAAATTCATTTTCAAAAATTTGGCTGCGACGCATCGTGCTGTTTCGTCACTCTAAGTGGCAAATACATCCAGTATTCGCCACTTTTCGTTCCTGCCAGCACTCGGTCTCGCTCAAATTTTTTTCATCAAAGCAATTTCCAAAGGTGGCCTTGATGAAAAAGTTTTTGCTCTTGACGATGCTTGCAGGCATTGCCGTAGCGGGAGAAGTCCGTTACGACTGTTTGCGCTTTGTCGAGGCAGGGCTTGCAAATGACCCGCAAATTGCAGAAGCCCGATTCGGAACCGAATCGAAAAAGGAAAAAATCCAGAGTCTGAAGGCCGAAGCCATTTTGCCCACCCTGGACGTTTCCATGATGGTGGGCCCTGCCCCCGGCCTTAAGGAATCCGTAGATAACTGGGGCGATACGGTTGATGTCTATGACTTTTCCAAGATGGGCCCTTTCTGGGGAGTGCAGGCCAAGTTCGTGCAGCCCCTGAACCTGGGGCAGTACCGCTCCGGCAAGCGGGCCCTGGAAGCGGATGTGCAGCAGAAATCCTTTGCCATCGAAAACGCCCTCTTGCGTAAAGAGGTGGAACTGCAGACCTATTATTACAACTACCTGCTGGCTCTTGAGATGAAACGCCTGGCCGCCGATGCCCAGAAGCGTGTAGATGAAGCCTACGAGCAGATGGAAGAAGCCCTGGACGACGACGATCCCAATGTGAGCCAGATGGACTTTTTGAACCTGAAGGCGAAAATGCATACGGTCAAGGAGGGCGTGACCGAAGCGGAACTGGGCATGAAACGGGTGCAGCTGGCTATCCGCTTTTCGCTGAACCTGCAGGATGGCGATGTTTTTGCCACTGAAGATACGGTGCTTGTTCCCCGCAAGGAAAAGTTGCCCCTTCTGGAAGAGGTTCGGTTGCTCACCTTGCAGAGCAATCCGGAACTGAAACAGCTTTCGGCGGGGTTAATCGCCAAACGGACCCAGATGGATTTGGCCGAAGCAAAACTTGCGCCGGAGTTCTTTGTGCTGGGTGAAGTGGAATACGTAAAAAGCTGGGCCGGAAACCGCAAGGTGATGCAGAAGGATGCCTTTGCCGAAGACGCCGTGAACAAGCTTTCGGGCGTTATCGGTATCGGGCTCAGGTACCGGCTGAATTTCTGGAAGCAGTGGGCTGGCTACCGCGAAGCCCGGGTAGAATACCGTGGCCTGAAAATGAAAGAAGCCTATGCGGCGGACGGCCTGATGGCCAAGGCCGAAGAACAGTATTACCAGGTGGTTGCCGCCCAGGAGAAGATGGATGCCCTGAAAGAAAGCCTCAAGGCCTCCGAAGCCATTCTGAAGGGGGCCGCCATGCAGTACGACCTGGACAAGTCCAAGACGGGCGAACTGGTAAGCGCCTACACCCAGAACGTGACCTTGCAGAAAGATTATCTTTTTGCGGTGTGCAAGTACAATGTGGAAGTGGCGGAACTCATTGCCAGGATGGGGTTGAGTTTAAAAGACTATCAAGCCAGATTTTAAAAAGGAGTAAATCCCCATGTTTAAGAAGTTGATGATTTTGGTTGTTGGCCTTTCTCTGGTGGCCTTTGCCGCCGAAGACCCTGTTGCCGCCATCAAGAAAAAGGACGGTGAACTGCAGGCCTTGCTGAAAAAGTCCAGCCATACCGCCAAGGAAAAGGAGCGCGTCAAGGACCTGCTGAGCGACAGTTTCGACTTCGAGATGCTTGCCAAGAAGAGCCTTTCGGCCAAGGACTGGGACGCCCAGGACGCAGCTTCCCAAGAAAAGTTTGTGTCAGAATTCAAGCGCATGGTCCGCAACTCCAGCGCAAAGCGCCTGGAACTCTACCGTGCGGATTCCACGATTTACGAACCCGCCAAGATGAAAAAGGATAACGAGGCTCGCGTGGTGGCCCACCTGTGGAACAAGGGCAAGGAAGCCGTTCTGGAATACAAGATGACCCAGCTAAACGGCAAGTGGATGGCCTGGGACCTGGTCATTGACGACCTTTCTACCGCCCGTAACTACAAGGATCAGTTCAGCCAGATTCTCAAGACCAAGTCCTTTGCCGAACTGATTGATATTATCAGCAAGAAGGCCGACGAAGCGGAATAATGAGCGTCTTCAGCCTGGTCCTGATTCTTGTCGCCATCATCGCAGCAGTTGTCTTGCTGTTCCCTGTGGTGTTCCGGCTGGATTTTCACCTGACGGAATCGGGATTCGTGGCAGACCTGTTCGTGTTCAAGAAAAGACTCTGGAACTACACGAAAGAATGGAAGGCGAAGGAGGATCCGGAACCAGAACCGGAGCAACCTGCAGAAGAAAAGCCTGCGGAGGAGACTGCGCCGAGCCCCGCGTCCCAAACCCCTCAAGCGGATCCTCACTTTCGTGAGGATGACGAACCCCGCGCCTCGCGCCTCGAGCCTGAAGCCTCGAGCTCCGAACCTGAAGCTTCAACTTCAGAGTCTCAAACCTCATACCCCAAAGCGAAGCGACCTCAATCCCCCCAAAGCCTGACGGAACGGGAATTCTGGACCCTGCTGCTAACTCCGGACATTGACGAACGAGGCCTGCGTTACAGCAAGAAAATCCTGAACAGTTTTTTAAACGTATTCCAAGTGCGTTTCAGGGATTGCTACGTAGAAGGGATCCGCATGGACTACAAGTCCATGGGCTATGGAGCCGCCCTGAACGCCATGCTCAAGGGCTATCCGTTTCTAGAAGATTGGGACCTGCGGATGGACTGGACCCGCGATCATGACTTGCAGTCGGCAGGCCATATCGAGGCGACCATTAATTTGTGCAGAACGGTTTGGTTCTTGACGGTCAGTTCCGTATATGGCGGAATTTTCGCCTTTGTATTCTGGCGTCGCCGTGCAGCGGTTCTCAAGACCGGAGAACTCCCTGAACTGGGCTACGTGCGTACGAAAATCCTGAACTGGCTGGTGGAGGAATAATGCCTGCTTTGACTGTGGAACGACTGCTTGCATCCATCGGCTTCGGTAGCCGCAAGGAATCCCGCGCCCTGGTCCGCATGGGTCTGGTGGAACTGAACGGGAACGTGGTGGAAGACCCTTTTCTGGAACTCAAGGAACGGCCCGAATTCATCACGGTAAACGGCGAAGAAATCCCAACGGTGGAAAAGCTCTACGTGATGCTGTACAAGCCCGTAGATGTGGAGTGCAGCCACAACGCTCGCGATTATCCGTCGGTCTATAGCCTGCTGCCGGACCGCTTTACGGCCATGGGCATCCAGACCGTGGGCCGCCTGGACGCCAATTCATCGGGACTGATTTTGCTTTCGAACCAGGGGGACTTTATCCACAAGGTGGAAAGCCCCAAGAAAGGCCTGCTGAAAAAGTACCGCGTGACTCTGGCCCGGCCCTTTACCGAAGGCCAGAAAAGCGACCTGCTGAAGGGTGTGATGCTTAAGGACGAACGCCGCCCGGTGGAGGCCAAGGAGATTTCCGTAGAGAACGGCTCCGTGGTCATTTCCATCGGCGAAGGCCTGTACCATCAGGTGCGCCGTATGTTCGCCGCCGTCGGCAATCACGTGGAGACCCTGGAGCGGGTTGCCATTGGACCGGTGCTGCTGGACAGGTCTCTGGGCACGGGCGGCTGGCGGTTCTTGACAGAAGACGAAATAAAGGCCCTCTCCTGAGAGAAGGCCTGGCTTTATCAATTCTTGATTTGGTGTCGCGGGCACGAGGCCGACTCGGGTCAGCCTTCGGAGTCCTGTGCCGTTTCCGTTGCGACCTCGGGGAGGCTTTCGGCTTCGGCGGCAATGTTTTCCAACGTGTTGATCTTGTCCTTGATGTCGTTACTGAACTTGAAGGTGGGCACCAGGCGCTCCTCGATGAGGACGGTCTCGCCGGTGCGGGGGTTGCGGGCCGGACGAGCCTTGCGGGGTTTGCAGGCGAAGGTCCCGAAGCCACGGATTTCGATGGTATTGCCATCGATGAGTTTTTCACCCACCAGGTCCAGGAACTGTTCCACCACGACCTTGATGTCGTTGCGGGCAAGCCCTGTGGACTTGGCTATATCAAGAATAAGAGATTGTTTTGTTACGTTAGGCACGACTTAAATATAGGATTAACAACGAATTAGCGTATAGGTCTAGCGAAAAATAAATATTTTTTTCGGGCTTTCATTGCGGAAAATTTGTGAATAAATGTGGTAAGAATGTTGAAAGTTGTGAAAAAGCCGAAAAGGACCTCTTTTAGGCTCCGGGACAGGGAGATTTTCCCAAATACGATCCTCAGCCCTATGGACGGGGTGACGGATGCGCCTTTCCGCAGGCTCTGCCGGGTGCTGTCGGGCAACCGCATGGGGCTTCTGGTGTCGGAGTTCGTGCCTACCGACGGTGACGCCGTCTTTAGGCTGGACGGCCACAAGCAGCTGAAGTTTTTTCCGGAAGAGCGTCCCTTCGGTATCCAGATTTTCGGGAGATTTCCGGACAAGATGGCGGAAGCCGCCCGGAAAATCGCGCTGGAGCTCCATCCGGAGTTCATAGAGGTCAACGCCGGGTGCCCCGCCCCGAAGGTGGCGGGGAAGGGGAGCGGCTCGGGCCTGCTTCGGGACCTGCCCCGCCTGCAGGAAATCCTGCACGAGGTCCGCACCGCACTGGACCGTTCTTGCCCGGAGATGCCGCTTACCCTTAAGTGCCGTATCGGCTGGGACTCCGAAAGTATCAACGTGATGGAGACTTTGAAGATTGCCGAAGGCGAGGGTGTAGAATTGCTCACCGTCCACGGACGGACTCGCCTGCAGGGCTACAACGGACTTGCCGACTGGGACTGGATAGGGAAGGTGGCTGCCGTAGCGAAGATTCCTGTAATCGGAAACGGTGACGTGAACAGCGTGGAGACCGCTTTTGACCGTATTGAGAACTACGGAGTTTCCGGCGTGTCCATCGGGCGTGGCGCCATGCACAATCCCTGGCTGTTTGGCCAGATTGCCGACGCCTGGGAAGGTCTTGCCCCTAAGGAAATTTCTGCGGTAGATGCCATGGACGTGTTTCCGCTTTATTACAAGTTCAAACTGGAAGACGGTTCTACGGAAATGGGCGCGCTGGGCCGCCTCAAACAGCTGGCGGCAAGACTTTGCAAGGGGTTCTGTTTAGACGGGAGTGAAAAGTCTCTGAATGGCTACGGAGACTCAAACCTTCGTCATTCTCGCGAAGGCGAGAATCTGGCAGATTCTGACGATGCCGCTATGCAGGTTCGGCAGACCTTGCTTACGGCTCAAGAACCGGCGGAATTTTTCGACAGGTTGCACGCGCTCCGCGATGGCCAGGCTCGAAATATGCGTTACGACCCTAGCCGTCTCGTGAATTTGAACGGCTCGAAGGAAACGGAACTGAAATCTGGCGACCAGTTCGCCGGCCGGTAAATTTTCACGATAATCTTCGTATAGCTTCGTTGTCGGACTCTCGCTGTACCGCTTGTACAGCTTCGGTCCTGCCGCCTCGCTCTACTCGATTCTCCTGAAAATTGGTTTAATGAAAAAGATTGCAAAAGAAAAACCGTATCGAATCTCGCTGCGGTTTTCTTTTAATTGTTTGCGGTCTATCGCTTACTCTTTCACCGTCGGGGCCTGGCGCGCCACAGGGGCGAGTTGCCCGTGCTTCCTAAACAGGTGCTTTACGAGGGTGCCGAATCCACGCATCACGCGGTAGCGTTCCCGGGGGTTCTTGAGGGCCATGATTCCCTGACGCAAAATGTAGCTCGGACGCAGGTAGAACTCACGGCGGGCCTTGTCGCAGAAGTCCACGAGTGCCTGGCTGCTGAGTTCGCCGCGCTGGATGGTGGTGCGGTGGAACCCGTCCTTGTCCAGCCACTGGTTGTAATCCTTTGTCTGTAATGCACCGCTCTCGAGGGCTTCCTTGTAGGCCTCGGTTCCGGGGTACGCCATAATGGGGTAGAACTGCGCGGTGTTGGGGTTCAACTTCTTGGCGTAGTCGAGCGTCATGCGGAGAGTTTTCGGAGTGTCGCCCGGGTTACCCACCATGAAGCAGCCATGCACCAGCAGGCCTGCCTTGCGGGCGTTTTTCGTGAACTCGATTGCCTTGTCGGTGTTCTTCACGCCCTTGTGGATGTTCTCGAGAACCACAGGCGAAGCGCTTTCAAAACCCACGCACATCTCGCGGCCGCCCGCCTTCTTCATCAGCTTGAGCAAATCCAGCGGAACGTCGGCGCGGGCGTTGCAGCTCCAAGTAATCTTGAGGCCGCGTTCCAGAATCAGGTTGCAGATTTCGCGCACGTGTTCGTGGCTTGCGGTAAACGTGTCGTCTTCGAAGAAGACTTCGCCGAGGTCGTCAAAGTTTTCCTTGATGTACTGCAGTTCGTCCACCACGTCCTTCGGGCTGCGGCGGCGGAACTTGTGGCCGTTCAGCGTCTGCGGAATCACGCAGTAGCTACAGCGGTTCGGGCAGCCGCGGCCACTCAAAATTACAATCAGCGGGTTCAGGTTCGCGCCGTAAAAGTATTTCTTGTAGCAGCTGTACAGATGCTTGCGGTAGACCTTTGAGACCCACGGGAGCTCGTCCAGGTTCTCGATTTTCGGGCCCTCGGGCTGAAAATCGGTGGTGCCGTCCGCCTTGCGGAAGGCGAGGCCCGCAATCTGGTTCACGGGGACTCCGTCGCCCCGCAGACTCCTTGCGAGGTTCCGGCAGGTGTAGTCCGCCTCGCCGATGATCACGAAATCGAGGGAGGGTTCCATCTCCATGGATTCCAGCGGTTCAGCTGTCGCGTGGGTACCCATGATGGCGACCTTCACGTTCGGGAGCGTATCCTTGATGGCGTGAACCACCTTGAGGTCGTTCAGAATACTCGGGGTGCTCGTGCTGCAGACGACCAGTGCCGGGTCAAACTTCTTGATGCCCTCCAGCGTCTTGGGCAGGTCAAGCTCCATGGCGGGGCTATCAATCAGCTGAATCTCGTTGCCATCCGCTTCGGCAGTGCCGGCGGCGTAACTCAGGAACATGGGCCAGTAAAGTGTACTTGATTTGGTCACGCACGGGCTGCGGGACTCGCGACTGAACATCGGATGGAACGGAGGATTTAAGAAAGTAATACGCATGAGCCCACACAAAATACAAAATCGGTATGGATATAGCTACATTTTTGCCCGATGAAGGGACTTTTTTTTAGTGGTTTTTTAATAATGATGGCTGCGAATACTGTTGTAGCCGAAGAACTCCCTTTGGATACGGTAAAAACATTTTATCCACAAGGAAACTTGTCCCGCTTTTTTACAGTTCAGCATGGAACTGACGTCAAGGAAGGCTGGTCCGTGTCCTATCACCCGGATGGTAAACTTGCAATCAAGGCGTTTTACCGCAATGGTCTTTTGGAAGGGACATTTTCCAGTTTTTACGAGAACGGCAAGCCATGGCAAGAAATCGCTTACGAAGCAGGCGTAGAAAACGGGCCTTCTGTCAATTATCACGACAATGGACTGAAAAAATCTAGAGAAATATACAAGAATGGAGTCCTCGAAGGTGTAAGCGAGGAGTGGGACGAACGGGGAACCCTGCGCAGGAAAATTCCGTATTCTCGTGGTCAGATTCATGGGGTGGCTCAACTTTATGACGACCTGGGGGCTCTGAAAGAGGAAATGACATTCGAAAGAGGGCTTCGCCACGGGAGCTATCGGCGCTATAACAAGGGCGTAAAAGTCCTAGAAGCAGAATTTCAGGCCAATCGCTGCGTCAAGAATTGCGACTTTTAGCTTTGTTGCGACATTTTTTCTGCGGATCATTGTGCATATTATGTATTTTATGGGCAGATAATGAACAAAAGGGTTTGGTGTATGAATAAGTGGATTGCCTGCATTTGCTTGATGGGTTTTGTTTCCGTTTCCCTGGCTGCCCCCGCCAAAGGATCCTTTAAGGACGATCGCGATGGGAAAACCTACAAGACTATCAAACTTGGAAAGCAGACCTGGATGGCCGAAAACCTCAACCTGCACATGGATGATTCCTGGTGCTATGAGAGAAAGACCGAAAATTGTAAAAAATACGGTCGGCTTTATACATGGAAAAAAGCGGAAAAGGCTTGCCCTGTCGGTTGGCATCTTCCGTCCCGCTCGGAATGGCGTGACCTGGTGTCTTATGTATCGGAGAATTCCAAATCAAAGCCCGGAAACACTTTGAGGGCAAAGGACGACTGGAAAGTTAAGAAGAAAAAGAAGAAAATTTACGACCAGCACACGGGTGAAGCTATTTATCTAGACGAATACGAAGTCATAAATAACGGCACGGATGAACTGGGATTTTCTGTGCTGCCGGCTGGTTACGTTTCTAAGGAAGGCCGTTCTGACAAGCTTAAAGAACGGGCCCTGTTCTGGAGTTCTTCTAAGGAAAAGGGCAAAAAGACCAAGAAGGCCTATGCCCGTATGCTAGAATTTGGTGACGAAAGCATCCACGAGAACAAGTATTCTACGGACAATGCGTTCTCGGTGCGTTGCGTGAAGGACTAGACCTTTTTACGCGGCTTGACCGCGCTCCACACCATATAACCGATAAAGAGTGCTCCAAAGGCAAGCAAAGCGATTGCCAGTTCGGAGTTGTACTTTTCGATAATGTCTTTTTGACCGTGTGCCAGGTAGCCAAGGACTGCCAGTACGCAGTTCCAGATGGTGGCGCCTAGGAAGGTGTAGAGTGTAAAAGGCAGGAGCTTCATGTTGGATAGTCCTGCAGGTATAGAAATCAGCTGCCGTATGACGGTAATGAGCCTGCCCACGAAAGTGGATATTGCACCGTGGTCACGGAAGTAGTTTTCTGCCTTTTCGACTTTTTGTGTGTCTATCAGCAAAAAATGTCCAAGTCTGGAATCGGCAAATTTGTACACAATGGGGCGTCCCAGGAACTTGGCCAAGAAATAGTTGATGAAGGCCCCGATAAGGGCTCCCATGCTGGCAAACAATACGATTAGCACAATGCTCAGGTCTGACCCCGGTTGCAGGGCTTTGTAGGCCGCTGGCGGCACCACCAGCTCCGACGGGAACGGAATGAAAGAACTTTCTACGGCCATGAGAAGGGTGATAGTGCCGTAGTTTAGATTGGCGTTGTACCAGTCGATAATTTGGGTGTAAATTCCCGTAGAGGCTGCGCCTTGCAATGAGGATGAATCTTGTATGGCGACTTCGGCCCCTGGTTGGGCGAAGGTAAACGAGCACAATACGGCTAGCAGAAATGCAAGTGTTTTAAAGTTCATAGGATGTCAAATGAAAAATAAAGGTGCGACAACCGCCGCACCTCAATGCTTACTTCTTCTTTTTGCCCTTGGATTTCTTCTGGGATTTTTTGTGGTTTTTCTTGCTGGGCGCCGGTTCTGCTTCGGCTTCCGATTCGCCTGTCTGAGCCTCTATCATGGAGGGGGCGGAGGCATCAGCTCCTTTGAGGGCCGCCTTGGCCTCTTCCACGAACTTGCCTTCGGGGAACCGCTTCAGGTAAATCTCGTAATCCTTCAGGCGGCCGCTGCCCTTGACCAATTCGAAGATTCCCGCTTCGGCCTCGTCGCGGAAGGCTCCGTTGGGATTGTCGTTCAGGTAGGTGAGGTAGGCCTTGAAGGTGTTTTGGGCCTGAATCTCGCGGAACTTGTGGTATTCACCCAGCACTTGCAGCTTGGCTTCCACCTCGGGCCTGTGGGGGGAGTCCGGATAGTATTCCAAGTACATGGCCAGCATTTCGGGGTCGTTGGATGCCATGACCTGCTCGAAACGAGAATCTTCTTGCTTGGTCTGGTATTCCTTCAACTGGACCTTTCCGGTATCCAGGGTGGCGTACAGCTTTTCTTTGGTGGCCAGGTCTTCGGGGTGGCAGAAGGCGAGGAAGCTTTCCAGCACGTCGGAGAACTGGGTCTTGGTGAATGCTTCGCTCATGTCGGGCAGGTTGCCATCTTCGTCCAAGAAGAACCGGTAGTCGCGTTCGATGGCCATGCAGTCCCAGTCGGACAGGGTGTCCTTGACTTCGCTGTTCTTGCGGAGCACGTCGTCGCGGTCGTGGAGCACGTACCTCATACGGCGGTCGCGGCGGCTTTCACGGCCAAAGTCAAGAGATAGTTCCAGACCCACGCGTACGGGCAACTTGTAGGAAATCTTGTCGAATTCGATGCCGGAGTATCCGGCAGGGATGCTGGCGTCTTCGTTTGCCTTGGGAGCCTTTCCGGTGGCTTTGACGTCTTCGTAGGGCAAAAATTCCTTGCGGACGTTTACGCCAATCTTGAAATCAATATCCTTGAAGAGTTCACCAATCTTGTATTCCAGTGCTCCCGAAACAAATGCGGTCGGAATGACGCTGGTCTTTTGGTCTGTGTGGGAAAAACGTTCGTCGTAGAAAGAGAAGAACTGGAATCCGTAACCACCCAGAAGCCTGATGTCCAGGTCGCCGATGAGGTTGAAGGAAAAACCCGCCAGGAATGAGGGCGCGTAAGAACGGAAGGAGAGTGACTCGCCCTTATTGGCGTCGCCGCAACCTTTTTCCTTGTCGCAGTTGTCACTTTCGAAGTAGAATTTGGGGTCTTTCGCAATTTCGCCAAACTGGATGGAGTTGACTTCGACACCCAGCCAGAAGGTGAAGGGAATGTCCGCCTTATAGAAAGGAGTGATCAGCGGACTCCAGAGGAACCCAGCATTGATGGGGAAGGTCATTACCTTCTCGTCGATTTTGTCTAGCAGAAGCTCTGGGTCGCTATCCTTGAACTGTAAATAGGCAAACTCGCCTTGAACATAGAGCTGCATTCTCCAGTTGGAGCGCTCGAAATCGGCAGCCATGGCGGCTACGGCAAAAAGCAGGGAAATAAGTAATACTTTACGCATCGTGGTCAAATTTAGCTTTTTTGCTCAACGGAACGCACGACCGAGGTGGAAAGCGACTTTTTTTCAGGGCCGTTTTGGAGAAATGTTTCTAGAAAGAAATGAAGAACCCTACACCGAGCACCAAGATGCCTGCCCCGATGAGCGTAAGCCCTATGACTGTTTTTTGGTCGCCGTCATGGACTAGGTCCCTGTTCTCTTGGACCTTTTTCTGGTAGAAATCCCCGCCTGAGGTGGCAGAAGCGTTCAAGTCATCTTTGATGTCTTCTGCGTCATCGTAATCCAACTGGCCGAGGTAGGTAAACAGGGCCCCGACGATTATGGGGGCGATGGAGACTCCCATCATGGTGTGTCCTAGACGGATTTTTTTACGGGCTTTTTCCCATTCCTGTTGCGACTGGATTTTTTTGAAATCGGTTTCTTGCGCCAAATCTACATTAACGGTCACATCAGAAATGGGCGGAACATAGACCGCAACCAAAGAGTCCTTGAATCCGAACTTGCGGAGCTTAAACTGGACAAGTCCCGGTTCCATGATGGGGTAGCGGGCTGGAGTAGTGCCGATAGTCTTGCTGCGCTTGGTGATTTCTCCCTTGCCGGAGAAAATTTCTGCACCTGCCGGGTTGGTTATAATCCGGAGTTCGGGGTTGACCCGTTTCAGTTTCATCGACCTCCAGACCGTATCGCCCATAACAGGGTGGACTGTAGTGGATCCGCCCCACAAATGCTGATCCACGTTCCAAAAGGCATGAATGGTAACGGCTGCGGTATCCGTGACCGGAATTGTGCAGGGAGACCTGCAAAGGGCGTTGTCCTCGGCTCTAGAGAGAGTGGCCCCTTCGGGGTCGGTATCGATATAGATGTAGCCTTTTTTCTCTTTTAGGTTCGATGCATCTTTGCCTTGGGCTTCTAAAAGAAAGATTTTCAGATTGTCTTTGGAGAGAGCGTCGGTGACAGCTTTGGAACGGGAAATCCTAAGTTCGCTCTTGTAGATGGTGGGCAGCTCTTCTTCGAATACCACCCGCATAAGCTGAAGCTTCAGGGAATCTTTCTTTTGTACGGAGGAAATCTTTCCAAAGTAGATGGTAGTGGCGCCCTTGGCAGAAAGGGAGTCTTGCAGGCAGATGTTGTCGCTGCAGTCGGGAATGTCCTTTTTCTTTAGGATGTGAATTTTTTCTCCGCTTTCCAACAAAAATCTGGCGGTAAGGGTGTTGATTTGCATTGCCAAAGTGGAATCGCCGATTTCGTCTTCAAAACTGACTAGAACGGTGGGAGAAGATAGTTCAAGGGGCTTCGTTGCGGTAGGAGAGTCGTCTTGGAGTGTGTCGTTTGTGGCAACCTGTGCAGAATCGTTTACGTTGGTTATGCTGTCCGGAGATGCGGCCTGTACAGAATCTGCGGGGCTTGCCAAAAGTAAATCTGTACCTGAAGTATCTACGATGGACTTGAATTTGCTCTTGGCAATACGGACAACGGTAAACTTGTTGTTGATGTAGCCGCCCAGCTGGACGGTATCGTTTTGAATACCGAGAAACTGGGCTTTTTGTTTGGTCCCGGATAAAAGTTCCACGCTGACAGACGGCCCTTGCGGTTCTGCGGCAAGCAGGACCTGGGCGAGTAGAAGAATTAATGCGATACACGTGGATTTCATGATTTACCTAGAAAGATAGAAAGAGTCCGACCGAAAGGATAACGCCGCCTGCAACGAGTGAAACAAGAGCCGCTTTTTTTGCCGTTTTGGCATTGTCCCGGTACTCCTTGAAATCCTTTTTGTCTTGTTGGTAATTGTCCCCAGATGTAATGACGGTGTTTTCGATATTTCGTTTGCAGTCATTGGCCTTGTTGATTTCGTAAGCGGTGACCCCTGCGGCAATGGCACTTGCAGCTAACGGGACGATGGAGGCAATCATTAGACGGTGTCCCAGGTTTCGTCTGCTTCGGTGGTTCAGGTCTGCTTGTTGCTCTTGCAGGAATGTCTCGTCAAAGGCGGGGGCGAGAGCCACGATCAGGAAGGATGTGTCTTTTTGAGAAAGGGTCACGTTGATGCTGGTGTCCCTAAAATCTGGACGGAACAGGGTGATAAGAATCTGATCCTTATCCAGGGGGACGGGGACAAATGCAGGTATACGGTAATCGGGATTCTTTGAAAAATTGGGATGGGCGTCTCCGACATAAAGATCTGCGCCAGAGGGATTGGTGGATATATGCAGATACCGCTCCCGAGGGGCGCTTTCATCGGCGAAACAAAGGCCTAAAAGTAGGAGGACGGGAATGATTATTTTGAAAACCATTATTGATCCTCCGTTTGGACAAAGGGACCTGTAATCCGGAGGGAATCCTTGTCCGGCACCATTCTCCAGAATAGTTCGGAATTACGGTTTCGGGCATTGTCGGGGACAGGGATCCTGATTTGGCAATCTTTGCGGCAGGGATTTGCGAAAGAAAGAATGTTGGATTCGTAAGTCACGGTGACGGTGTCGAAATCGGCGATGACGAATTTCTTTTGGGTGGGGTTGATTCCTGATCCGCTATCCATGAAGTAGAACCTGACGCTGTCGGTGAGGGCAATAGCGGACTTTATCGGAGCTGCCCTAGGTGGGATTTTGTCTGTAAAGACAATGCTGTCGGCAAGCCTGACCATGGTGCGTTCGGGCACGTCAATTGTGATGGGCTTAGCTTCGTAGTCCGTCAGTTTTGTTTCGTAGGCGTAGATGCGTAGTCCACTTTGAGGTTGGACGTTTATGTTTAAGGGCTCGTTGGACTTTTCGTAGCTTACTGTTTTTAGGGTGTCGCCCAAAGCATTGATTAGAACGATTTTTGTAGAAACCTTGGAGCCTGGGGTTAGTCCTTCGTAGATGGGCTTGACCTGGATAACCGAGTTCTTTCGCTCTGTGAACTTTGTGCTGAAAGACGACGCATCCCTGGCCTGTTCTTCAAAACCGTTGTCGGTGAATGCTGTTGCCTTGACGCCCCAATAGACCATAAGGGATGTGTCCTTGAGGTCGAGCCCGTTCATTTGAAGCCATTTTTCTGAAATTAGGGGGCCCTTGAGGCGCATCCCGCTTTTGCAGTCCCCGATGGATAGGGTATTGACGGAGTCTAGAATGTCTAACCAGTGGGTGTTCCTGGAGAGGGCAACTCCTTCGGCGACAACGGCGTAGACGGTACAGTTGGACTTTTCCCAGGGGTCAATACCCGAAATATCCCAATTAAGTTCGACATAGTCGTCGGATAGGGGCTCAATACTTGCGCTCAGGGGTGGCGTCACAAGAGTAATGCTCAGAGGCGTGCCCACGAAAATGTGGAGGGTGTCTGTTAGAGTGTCTCCGGAAAAGTCAATAGTATTCAAGACGGCAATGCGGTAACCGACGGAATCAAAACGACTTTCAATGGTTGTAGAATTGATGCTTTCGCCTTCCAGTTCCCAATAGTGGGAGCTGTAAAGATTCATGGCACTGTCCGAGGAAATGATGTTGCCGTTTATCGCGTAACCAGCGGTGAAAAGGACTTGTTCGCCCTGATTGATGTAGAGGGTGTCCAATTGTTCGGTGTATTTAGAGTAATGGTCTTCATCGCTCCAGTGGGTGACCAGAATTCCCTGCTGCAAGAACTGGATGTCTGTCCTTGAAATTACGGCGTCTTCGCGACAACCTGCAAGAAACAGGAAAAGGCAGACGAGAGTAGCGCCAAAAAATAGCCTAGTCATCTTTGCCTCCCGCACTGCTGGAATTCTCTGCGCTGGAAGAACTGGACTCCGGTTCAGGTCTTTCAAGGCTTGGCCTGATGACGTAGGTCTTGGAATTTAGGTTGCCACTGTAGTCATAGGCGCTGATGGACAGTAACTGGTAGGTCCAGCTCTTGTATGTCTTGGGTAGCACTAAGAAGACTGTGTCTGCAGTCCGGTCCTCATTGTAGGAAATTTCACGGAAGAAAGAGGAACCTCGCAGTTCCTGCCCGTTCCAGAAAAAATTTTGGTAGACGCCACCACCGTGTTCCTCAAAATAGAATCGGAGGGTGTCCAAAAAATCCAGGGTGTCGAGGTCTTGTAGGAGGCCTTCGGGAGAGAGGTGCTTGTTGGATGGAGGTATGGTGTCCAACAGCCGTAGCGTGTCTGCAATGGCGATTTCTCCGGGGTGTACCACCACATCGGCTGTGTCGGGGCTAAAATCCGTGAGTTTCGGTAGGTTTGCGATGATTTTGTATTTGCCGGGTTTCAGCGGAGAAACGACGAATTGATTTGTGTCTAGACCTATCTCGTGCTCAACCACCGGATTAGATAAGGAATCCAGGATGTCTAGATGGATTTTTCCGTGGTTGCTAGAGTAGTATCTGTCGTAAAGGGATTCGTTGGAGAAACGGATGAATGTCTGGATTCCGCCTTCGTTTTTGTTCCCTTTGGTAAAGAAATCCCCCTGGATGAGCGAGTCGGATTCCAGACCGAACTCGTTGACCGCGCGGACACTCCAGGTGTAGAATTTCAGGTTTTCTAGCCGGTGGTAGTAATTCGGGTTGTCCCAGTAGGTGAAGTGCGGTGTATCGATAAGGGTGTCCAGGATAGAATGGCTGACCGTATAGAGTTTTGGATGTCGGTCGTCGGTATAGCGGATACCCCGAGGTTCCTGGATCTCGAACTTGTAATACACTTTCGAAATGGAGTCGGGGTCGTAGCCGTGCCAGGCGAAGGTGATGCCTTCCTTTGGTGAAAGTCCCTGGCTCCTTATGGCGGGGATGAACCCTTGGGTCTCTAAGACTGGCGGGTTTGAAACCCAGAGCCGTAGGGTGTCACGCAGGGTGTCGCCGTAGTGGTCTGTCACCACGAAACAGATTTCGTGGTATCCCGGTTTGGTTACAGGCTTGCGGAAGTTCATGTCGTTAGAAAAATCCTCGCCATCCAAGGTCCAATAGTATTCGCGGTAATGGGCCTGCCTGTTTGGCGTAATTTCTCCAATAAAGATCAGGGTGTCCTTGGAGGTGACGGTGTCGGCTCTGACCCGAGAAGGCTTGACTTGGGGCGTGCAGTTGTCAATACACGGATATTGGTCGTCCAAAGACTCGGCAGACTCTATTTCGTAGGTGCGGGTCATTTCGGCATGAATCTGGAGGGCGACGGAGTCTTCTTCATCGTAGAGGTATTGGTCGCTGTCAGAACAAGCAGCTAAAAATACGAGGGCTGCGAAGGGAGCGAAGATGGAGGCGAGAAACTTCATTTTTTCGCCTCCAGGGTGTCAACTACGTAGAACTTGACCGGGGGAAGGGTGTCGGTATCCCCTTCCGAATCTCTCACGATGACCAAGAAAAGGTGTGTCCCTGATAGGAGTCCGGACTGTTGGATTTTTTCCAAGGTTCCTACGTAGTAGTGGGTCGTATCCAGTTCTAGAATGTAATCCAGGGAGGCGTCTTCGTTGTCGTAGGCTTTCCAGCTGAAGGTAAAGGATGTGCGTGCGGTACCATACAGGGTGTCACCCTGAGCAGGGAAGAAATCTTCGGTAAATGTGGGCGGGCTATTGACGGTAATTTCAAAATTCGACGCGACGGAATTTCCTTCGCCATCCTTTACCACAAGTCTGTTGGGGATTTCGTCTTCTTCTGGGTAGGCGGGAATCTTGAAGGTTGCGCCACTCCCCAGCAGGGAATCTCTATACCAGCTGAAGTTTAGTTCGGGCTCTAGTCCTTTGGGGTGCACCACGGCCTTGAGGGTGGCGGGATCTTCAGGATGGATTTTTAGGCTGGTGGAATCAGCATTGCCTTTTTGGACGGCATAGACCGTCACATAAGATGCCGTGTTTTGGGGCTCGGGGGTATCCGGAATGTCTAGGCAGGCCGCAAGCAGGAACGCCGCCGCCACAGGGAGGAGACGGACCCGTGCCAAAACAGGATGCCTATGCCACATTTTGAAATCCATGTCTGTTAAATGTAACTATATTCTTGAATATGAGTACCGAAAATTTGGAATACAAGAACTCCATGGACCGTCTGGAAAGCATCCTGACGCGTATCGACAACTCGGAAATGGGAATCGACGAGCTTTCGGACCAGGTCAAGGAGGCCACGGAACTGCTGAAAAAGTGCCGGCAGATTCTCTTGAAGACGGAACAGAATGTCCAAGAAGCCCTGAACAGCCTAGAAGATGAATCGGGCAAGGAACAGGGGTAATTTCGGTTGTCCGAAAATACGGAAATTTCTGTGCTGGAAGTCCGGGACCTGTCGGTCCGGTTTCCCCGTCGTGGAGGAGTCCTGGGAAAGGTCCAGGATTATTTTACGGCGGTGGACGGGGTTTCTTTTGACTTGCCCCAAGGGAAGATTCTTTCGGTGGTGGGAGAGTCCGGCTGCGGGAAGACCACCTTGGTAAAGTCCCTGGTAGGGCTTGTCCCTGTGGCGGAGGGGCGGTTCAAGCTGTTTGGAGAAAATGTGGCGAAAGGGCGGCTGGAAACTTCGGGCAGGCGGGTTTCAGACCTGGTGCAGATGATATTCCAGGATCCCTACAGCAGCTTGAACCCGAGACAGACGGTTTCTGAAATTCTGACGGTGCCGCTGCTTGCCCGTGGTGTAAAGCAGGTTGAGGCGGAGGCACGGGCAAAGGAACTTTTGGAGCGGGTCTCCTTACCTGTAGAATCGCTCCAAAAGTTCCCCCACGAATTCTCGGGGGGGCAGCGGCAGCGCCTCTGCATTGCCCGGAGCCTGATGGTCCGGCCGAAGATTTTGCTTTGCGACGAGGTGACCAGCGCCCTGGATGTTTCGGTCCAGGCCCAGATTCTGCACCTGCTGGACGACCTGCGCAAGGAGCTGGACCTGTCCATCGTGTTTATTAGTCACGACATGCAGGTGGTGCGGGCCCTGAGCGATTTGGTGCTGGTCATGTACTTCGGAAAAATTGTAGAGCGGGGCGAGGCGAAAACCGTTCTGACCGCCCCCCAGCACGATTACACCAAGACGCTCCTTGCCGCCGTCCCGACCATTAGATGCTAGGGTCGCTAGTTTAGTTCGCCGTCGTAGCCTTGTCCATTGCTGCTTGAAGCCGGGCTAACGGACTTGACGCACTTCTCGAATTCCTCCTGGTTGTTGGCCAGGTAGGCAACGGCGTATTCCAAGGTGTTTCCCTGTCTGTCAATAATTTCCTTGTTTATGTCAAGGTAGTCCTTATTTTCACTTTTGCACAGGGACTTTTCCATAAAGGTCCGTTCAAAGTCCAGGTTGCAGGTGGTTTTTCCCGAAGATAGTTCCAGCTTTACGGTGCGGTTCACCTTTTCGCTGCCATCCTTGGCCAAGGTCTCTTCGGCCTCGTTGTACTTGAGGGCGTATTCCTTGTCATCCATCTTGAAGTTGATGGATGTCTTGGTTTGCGAAACTGTGGTAATCTTGTATTCCTGAATAAGGCTTAGGACTCTTGCAGAGTCATCGACGAATGCTCCTGGAATGTAGAGCTCGAATGTTCCTTTCAAAGCCCGGAGAATGTCTGCCGTCAATTCAGAAAGTACCAGGTTCCCGCTTTTCTGGGCGCTGTACCTTTCAAAGTCATATTGAGTTCCGGTGATCATTTCTCCCTTGGAAAGGGTAATGGTTTTTGTGGTAAAGACGTCGCCAGTTGCGCAGAAAGTGTTTTTTTCTACCGGGTCGAAGTCGCAGAAAAGGGCCTTCCAAGTGCCGTAGATATTGCCAGCTGTACCGCCTAGGTACATGCGGCCGAATCGTTCTTGTTCGCCGTTTTTGTAAACCAGGGAGTATAGTACCAGGGTGTCGCCTCGGAATTCGTATCGGGCGGATTCCTTAGAGAATCCCAGATTCACGGTTTTCCATGTGAATGAGCCGTTTTCAAGGAGGCACATGTCTTTGGAATTTTCGGTAGTCCAGGTAATTATGTTGTGTTCTTCGTCCACTTCTAGGGCGCTTGTCTTCGTGGATACGGCAGGCTCATCGCCTGCACTGGAGGAACTGTTGTCGCTGCAGGCCAAGAAAGTTATGGTAACGAAGGCGTACAAGAAAAACAACTTGAATGATAACGAAAGAATTGTCATATCATACAACAATGTAAAAAAAGCGGCATCGCCAAAGAAGCAATGCCGGGGCAGTTTTCCATGTGGATGAACAAGGATTTTGCCAGATGCTCTTAGAAAAGGTCCTTTGCGGAGCAGACGGACTTTTTCACGTAGATTTCGTTTTCGGTGGCCCCGTCGAAGAGGATACCGTTCAGGTACAGGGAGTCGTTGCTGACCTTTACCGTGAATTCGAAATCCTTGATGGTGCCGTCGCTGTGTTCCTGTTTGAGGGTGAGTTTGTCGGCGCTAAGGGTATAAGTTCCTTCAAAGTAGCCTACGGGATTGTTCTTGATGCCGTTGCCAAAGTCGGTGGGGTTCTTGAACTCGATGATGACGTTCTTGTCCGTAATCTGGGTGTTGTGCCAGAATCCCAGGAGACAATCGGCGGAAATGCCGTTGTCGCAAGTCACGTCGGGTTTGACCTTGCCGATTTCGGTAGGGCTTACCATGTCGCCATTTTCGTTCAGGCTGTATTCATACAGTTTACAGTAGTTGGCGGTGGTGTCGATGTTGTCCGAACCGGAACTGCTGTCGTCCCCGCAGGCCATCAGTGCCAGTCCGATTGAAGCGTATGCGATAATTTTTTTCATATTTCCTCCTTGATTAAATTATGTCATAAAAATAACATAAAAAATCAAACGAAAAATATCAAGCTGCTTTTATTAAAGGAAAAGCCCCTTTTTCGGGGGCTTCCAACAAATGATTGTGGTGTTTTTTAGTTTTTGCCCACTTTGGCGAGGCACTTTTCCAGGGGATCCCTGGTCTTTTCTGCGGTGGCGGAGCAGGAGGTCTTTTCTTCCTTGTCCTTGATGAACTTGGTGACGGCGACTTTCTTGCCGTCGACGAGGAACTCGAAATTCCCGTGCTTCATGCCCTTGTGGCAGGCGCCGGTTACATCTAGGGCAAGGCCGTTGGCGTCGGTGAAGTGCCACTGGGCGTGCTTCATGTGGAGGCCTGTGCAGTCCAGGGGCTGGTTTTGCTGTTCAGTGGTCTGGGTCTTGGCAAAATGCCCGCCGCAGGCCGTGAGGGAGAGGGCCATTGTGGCCAAAATGGGGAGTAGGATTATTTTCTTCATAATGCAGTAATATAGGTTTATTTTTTTGCAAAAGGTAGAGCAGGGTGCACGGATGCTATATTTTCTCCGTGATTTGTGAACTTTCCATAGAAAAACTGGTGCAGGGGGGCGAGGGACTTGCCCGCCTGGACGACGGTCGCGTGTGTTTTGTGCGGGGAGGACTCCCCGGGGAACGCTGCCGGGTGGAACTGACCACGGGCAAGAAGGACTTTGCACGGGGTCGGGTAGTGGAAGTTCTGGAAAAGAGTGCCGACCGCGTGCATCCCCGCTGTCCGCTATACGGAAAGTGCGGTGGCTGTAGCTTGCAGCACCTGGACTCCGCGAAACAGGTTCCATACCTGGAACGTGTGGAGCGGGAAAACTTCAAGCGGATAGCCCATCAGGAATTGCCTGCGAACGTCAAGATTTATCAGGCCGAACCCTGGGGTTACAGGAACCGTGCCCGGGTGGTTTACCTGGGAGAGCGGGATGGCTGTTGCCGTTTCGGATTCCGCAAGCAAGAGAGCAACGGAGTGGTGGCCATAGAGAATTGTCCGGTGCTCACTCCCGGGTTGAACGAATTTTTGAAAAATGCCAAGTCCGCAGATGTTTTCAAGGGACTGAAGCGAATTCCGAAAGATTTGGAGCTGAACCTGTTCGACGACGGCAGGGGTCGTGTGGCCTACTACTACCGTGGTATGCCCGAATCCCGCAGGCAGGAGTGTTCCGTCAGCACCGTCAAGATGGGCGGCAAAGAAATAGTCAGCGACGCTTCCGTGTTTTTCCAGAGCAACCTTTCCCTGTTGCCCCGTCTGGTAGAGTCCGTGCGGGAGGCGGTGGACGAAGGTATCGCCTCGGGAGCGGCATCGGACCAGTGGCTGATAGACCTTTTCAGCGGTGTCGGGTTCTTTGCCGCCATATTGCAGGACAAGTTCCGGCGGGTCACTACGGTGGAACGGGAACCGCTGTGTCTCAAGTATGCGAAGGTTAATTTGTGTGGAAACGGGGGCGTTGCGGGGGTGTCCCCCGCAGAGAGGGTAGCGGAAGCGGCGGAGAGCTCGCTTTCGAAGCAGGGACAACAGGGGGATCCCCGCCTGCGCGGGGATGACAAGAAGGTGGTGAAGGAGGACAGCCGCTGGAGCGAGGGGGAGGCTTCCCCCTTTACGCAAGTAGAAAACATCTCTGCACCGGCGGAGGAATGGCTCGCGAAAAACGTGGTGGACAAGCCTGCTACCCTGATTGTGGACCCGCCCAGGACAGGGCTTCCACCGGAGGCACTTACGGCCATTGTGAAAAGTTCCGTGAATCGGTTGATTTACGTTTCTTGCGACCCGGTGACCCTGGCCAGGGATTTTGCGAAGTTTAGCACTGCGGGGTTTGCCCTGAAGCGTGCAGAAGGTTTCGCTTTTTATCCCCAGACACCCCATCTGGAAATGATGTTCGTGCTTGCCCGCTAGAAAGGGGCGATTGTCTATGGACATTGGGTGCTGGGCGTTGGTCGTCGGGCGCTGTAATTTGCTAGATTGTGAAGGTTAAGAAGAGGTGATTATGAAAAAATCATTGTTTTTGTTGTTGCTGGCTTTTGGCCTTTGGTTTTCGGCTTGTTCCGTGGAAGAGCCTTCTGTAGTTTGCGGCAGGGAATGGAACCCGGGCACCCAGGTGGTGGCCGATACCGCTAGCGAGTTCGCCCTGAACGATCCGCTGATTGTGCAGTTCCGCTACGGCAAGATTTTTGACTTTACCAAGTTGACCATCGCCTTTTACGAGGGAACCTTGGCCGCCAAGGGCAAGAAGATTTGGGACCGAGAAGTTCCCGTGAACGAGAAGCTGGGTTCCTACACCCTGCAGGGAAAGTCCAAGAGCGGTGGCCTCATGACCGTCCGTGAACTGGCCCGCCAGAAACACCCCGGTACCGTGGTGGTGGAATTCAGCACCGAGGGCAGAGTCCTTGCCTCTAAGGAACTGAACATTACAAAGAACAAGTAATCGATTTTTGCGACGGGTTTACTAGGAATGCGATTGAGTAGATGTCTTGATATTTGTGGCGTGGCCCTTGCGGCTTTCGGCCTTGTGCTTTTGTCGGGTTGTAACGAATCTACGGTGACGGTGGGCTATAAACTGCCTGCTCCCGTGGATTTGGAACTTTATGCCGAAAGTTATTACGCTACGATGGACATGGAAGGTACGGAGCAGATGGGGACCATCACCGCCGCCTACGACGACTTGAACTATTCCTCCAGTGGGGACACCTTGAAGGTGAAGCGCAAGTATGTGATGGACAAGTCCCGTGGCTACCTGAAAAACTTCATGCCTACGGAACTAGCCTTCCGCATCAAGGAAGTGGACCTTACCGCCGTGGACCGTGCGGTGATTTCTTTGGAAGGAATTGACGACGGCTACGATTCTCTCTTGGCCCACATTCCCATGCCGGAGCGCTGGCGCAAGCAGCTTTTGAATCCGGAGTACAAGCCCCACCTGAAGCGCCTGGAAAAGCACCGCTGGGAAATGACCCACCTGCTTAAAGGGGAAGTGCCCACCAAGGGGAACATTACGAAACTGCTTGAAGAACAGGGGCGCCTGAACTTTGCGCTGATCAAGATTGATTCCGTGGTGGTGAAGGGTTTCGAGAACCGGGACCACCGCCGCTGCCTGGACTACGTGGTGTACCTGACGGAAACGGAGAGTTTCCCTTACTATATCTGGGAGCAGCACGTGAACAGCAACATCATTCCTGAAAAGTACCAGGCTTACAATTCCGGACTCAAGGCGGAATACAGCACAGCCTTCGAGGTGATGATGGAACCCGAGACGGGAATCCCCTGCCAGGAGCGTGAAGTGAAAGTAGGGAAGCATACCATGGTGCACCCTGTCACCAAGGATACGGTGGTCTTTGAAAGCCACATTACCAATGAACGCCTGTTCAACCTGAAAAGGGCCGAGGAGAGCGCCGAGTAATGTTTTTTAGGGAACGTAACGGATTGGGTGGTGTGGACTTCGCGAAGGGCTTTGCGAAGTCGCTCTTTGCGTTGCTTCCGCTATTGATGCTGGCTTTGCTTTCGGGATGTGCGAACCATCCTTCGCCCCAGCAGACCATGGTAGATGACCGCTACATGGTTTACGAACAGACCTACAAGGCCTACGCCGAAGCGGAAAAAAAATATTTGAACCTGCTTTTCAATATCGAGCGCTTGCCCGAAGAAGAAGAACTGTGGATGATGAAGCGGGACCAGATGCTGGAACTTTTGCAGTTGCGCGACCTGATGCTCCAGGCCCGTGGCGAGCTGGACGATGCCGTGCAGGATTGGGAAAAGCATTTGCAGGAGCTGCAGGCTGAAGCGAAGCAGGCTCAGATAAAGCAGTTCAATCCGAACTTTACGGGGCGAGACGGCCAGCGGTCGAGCCCCGGCCAGTTGCTGCCCGGCGAAGTGAAGGGCAAGAACCAGCGGTGGTAAGACTATGGCCATGAATCTTTCCAAATCCTACCAGGAGCTGATTTCTTGCTGTAACCACCAGGTGTTGGTTCTGGATGGCGGTTTTAATGCCGTGCTCCAGCGGTTGAACCTGTCCGAAGCCGATTTCCGCGGGAAGATGTTTGCGGATCACTTTGTGGAACTGAAAGGCGACAACAACGTGCTGTGCCTTACCGCGCCGGACAAGGTGAAAGGAATTCACCTGGCATTTTTGGAAGCGGGCGCGGACCTGATAGAGGCGAATACCGCTTGTGCTTCCAGTTTTGGTCAGACCAAGTACCGTCTAGAGCACATGGCCTACGACATAGCCAAGGCGGGAGCCCAGGCGGCTTGCGAAGCCGTTAAGGAATTTAACGCCTGGCGCAGGGTCCAGGGAAAGATGGTGACGCCCAAGTTCGTGGTTGGGGCTATCGCGTCTATTTCTTCTGTGACAGATTTTAGTGAACTCTCGATGGCCTATGGCGAGCAGGTGCGTGGTCTATTGGATGGTGGCGCCGATGTGCTTTTGGTGAAATCGGTTTCAGATATGCGAAACTGCAAGGCCGCTCTCTATGCCATCTGCAAGGAATGCGAAAAGCGGGGCGAGCTTTTCCCCATTATGGTTTCGGGAAGTTTTGTTGGCTCAGGCGGCCGCATGGCGGCAGGGCTTTCGTCCAAGGCCTTTTGGCATAGCGTTTCCAGTTTTCCGATTTTCAGTATTGGGTTCAACTGTGGCCTAGAAGCCGCTGACATACGCACCCTTATGCGGGATGTGGATAGTGCCCGCGTGCGTTTGAGCGTATGTGCCGACAAGATAATCCCGGATGAGGTCTCGGTGAATATCGTGGGGGGCTGTAGCGAGACTACGCCCGAGGCAATCCGGACCTTTGCCCGTGTGTATGCGGCAAGAGATCCCCGCAAGGTGCCTGCCCGTGACTACAACATGCTGTTGGGTGGGCTTGAACCTTTGGAACTAGCCCCTGAACACAAGCTTGTTTCCATTGTGCCGCCTGGGAAACCGGGAGCTGTCGTGCGTGTGGACCTGGATGGAGGGCTTGCGGACCCGAAAGCCGAAATGCCCCGATTCTTGAAGGACTTGCTGGACAAACCATCCATAGCCAAGTGCCCGGTGATGATTGAATCCATCCGGTGGGATACCTTGCTTTCGGGTATGGAAAACGTGCAGGGCAAGGGAATCGTCAAGTCCATCAGCCTCAAAAAGGGGGAGGACGTTTTCTTCTTTGAGGCCGAAGAGATTCGCCGTCACGGCTTTGCCGTGGTCTGCAGGGCCGAGGATGAACAGGGCCCGGCCCTGACGTATGGGCGCCGTACGGAACTGATGGAACGCATGTACCGCCTGCTGGTGGGGCGCTTGGATTTTGCGCCCGAAGATATCCTGTTCGATCCGGTGGTTTTGCCGTTGGGTACGGGCCGGGATGAATATCCGGATTCGGCCAAGGAATTCTTTGAGGCTTGCCGATTTGTGAAGGAAAATCTGCCCCACGCCCATGTGGTGGGAGACCTTTCCCTGCTGGGCTATGCCTTCAAGGAAGACGCCTACTTGCGGGACAGCATGAATTCCGTGTTCCTGAACCATGCGACCATAGCGGGAATGGATTTTGGAATTGTAGAAGACGGCGCCATGCTGGCTTACGAGGATATTCCGCTGGAGCTTCGCCACCTGATAGAAGACCTGCTGTTCAATCGTAGTCCAGAGGCTACGGACGCCCTGCTGGAATATGCGGAATCGTCGGTCAAGAAAAGGGCGGGCTCTGCCGGAGCGAAAATTTTTATGCCCCGGCTGGAAAAACGTTTTGCCGAGCTGAAGCGAAATTTGGCTGCCAAGCGGGAATCCCTTGGGGCCGACGCCCGTGTGAATCCTCCTTTTGCCTCTAAGTTCGTTCTTGCCTCTATGGATTCCCTTGTCCACGATATCGACAGGGATATTCTGGACGAACTGCTTATGAACTACGGGTTTCCGGTGGTGGACCTGCAGCAGGGGTGCACCTGTGAAAAGATTCTGGAAACCCTGGTTTGCGAACAGCCGGACATTGTCTATCTGTCGGCGCAATTCAATTCGGGACTCCTGGAAATGATGCATGTGGTCCGGGAATTCAAGAAACAGGAAGTCGGAATTCCCCTGCTTCTCGGTGGTAGCGCCGTGTCCGACGGTCTTGTGGCGGCACGGATTGCACCCGAGGCCCTAGGTCCAGTGGTCTATGTCTCTGACGTGCGGAAAGTGGTCAAGGTGGCAGAAGCCCTTGTGGACGAAGCCAAGCGCCCGGCGTTCCTCGAAGCCCTGAAGGCGCACCAGAGGAAGGTGGCGGGGGTGTGAGACTAGTGATGAGTTGTCAGTTATGAGTATTGAGTTTTGAGTGGCCAACTATGAGTAACATTGTGTTTCTATTCTCAACAAGTCTTATTTCTTCTATATAACTCGCAACTGATAACTGGTAACTGCGCCAAAGGCGTATATCCCTTGACCTTACGGCCCCCTTTTGCTAAATTTTGCCCGCTTTGAAAATTGAACTTGTAAAGACTCTTGCCGAACCCGAAGACCGCTCCACGGTTTGGTCCCGCGACGATGCTCCGGAACTGTTCGACGAACTGCACCTGGTGGGTAAGCTTGAAGCGAAGCTGCTCATAAGTCCCGAAAGCGGGGACCGTTTCCTTTTGACGGGCAAGCTTTCCGGTGTGCAGAACCTGGTCTGTTCCCGCACTCTGGAGCCCTTCGACAGGCCGTTTTCTACCGAGATGGTGGTGGAGGTGACCCGCTGCCAGGTGGCAAAACAGGAACTTGACGACGAAGACGCCGACGTGTACGCCTACCGGATTCCCCAGAATCAGGAGTTCGTGGAGGTGTCCGAGTGCGTTCGGGAGCTTGTTATCCTACAGGAACCCCAGGCTCCCGTGAAAAATCCCGAAGAAAATTTTATCTTTGAACCAAACAATCAAGCCGACGAAGGTCCTGACGGTGCCGAAAAGCCCATGGACCCCCGTTGGGACAAACTGAAAGCTCTCAAGAGCAAAATGGAAAATAGGAGTTAAAAATGGCCGTACCTAAAAGAAAGACCTCTACCGCCCGTCGTGACAAGCGCCGCACCCACTGGAAGATGGAAGCGCCCGCCATGGCTACTTGCGACCACTGCGGTTCTGTGAAGCGCCCGCACCGCGTGTGCCCGGTCTGCGGTTTCTACAATGGTGTAGAAGTTGTCGACATGAAGGGTGCCGAAGCCTAATTGTTCTAAATTAAACGAAAACGGGAGGTTTCCATGATTCGTGTAGCTCTGGATGCTCTGGGTGGCGATTTCGCCCCCGATGTGGTTGTTGAAGGCGCCGTCAATGCGGTGAACAAGAACCCCAATGTCCACGTTGTCCTTTGCGGCCCCGAGGCCGTGGTCAAGGAGAAACTGGCAAAGCTCGGCTATGCGGGTCAGGGAATTTCTGTCGTCGATGCCCCCGATCCGGTGGCCATGGACGAACATCCTGTCCAGGTTCTCAAGAAGAAGCCCCATTCCGGTCTGGTGACCTGCGTCGCTCTCCAGAAGAAGGGTATGGTGGACGCCTCCGTGAGCGCCGGTAACTCCGGTGCCATGATGGCCAGCTGCCTCATGCTTCTGGGCAAGTCCAGCGAAAAGTTCAGCCGTCCGCCTATTGGCTGCGTGATTCCTACTGCCGACCGTCCCATCATCTTGGTGGACGCCGGTGCCAACGTAGATGAACGCGCCTCTACCCTGGTGGATTTTGCCATCGCCGGTTCCGCCTTCGCCGAGACCTACTTCGGTTACCAGAACCCGAAGGTGGGCCTCTTGAACATGGGCGAAGAGGAACACAAGGGTCCGGCAGTGCTGCAGGAAGCACACCAGCTGTTGAAGTCCGCCCCGGTGAACTTTATCGGTAACATCGAAGGCGAAACCCTTATTATGGGTGCCGCCGACGTGGTGGTGACCTCCGGCTTTACGGGCAACGTGGTTCTGAAGATGCTGGAAGGTTTCTTCGAACTGCACCAGAAGATGTTCGGGACTATTGATACCGAAGCGGGCCGTCGCTTTGCCGAAATGTGGGACTACCGCATGACCGGTGGCGCCTTGCTCCTGGGCCTGAACGGCACGGGCATTATCGCCCACGGACGCTCCGACGCTCTCGCTATCGAGAAGGCAGTGGAAGTGGCCGCCAAGTACGCCGAGAAGGGCGTGTCCAAGAACGTGAACGAGCGTCTGGCCGCCATCAAGGACGAACCTGCCGAGGCCAAGTAATAGGTTTTCGTTAATTTGTCTGCAATAAACTTTTGAGGACGGAGTTGAATGACTCCGTTCTTTTTTTTGTATGTGCTGTTATGCACCGAAGGTGCGCGTGCACTTAATTGCCTCTACCTTAAAACCATTGCTTTGTTCAAGGCAATTATGTGCGCGACGGGAGGGTCTTAGGGAGGGGCCGTCATGCGAGCCCCTCCCTAGTCTCATTTTTCCCTCTGCTTATAAAAACATTCCAATATACTTTTATTTGCGGGGATTTTGGGGTTTTTGCCCGATGGCCCTAGGAATGCCCTTGTTCTTTTTTAAATTTGGGACGTAACAAGAAATCGCGGTTTTCCGCAGAGGTGATAATGTCCAAGACGATTTTGCTTTTCCCTGGTCAGGGTGCCCAGTATGTGGGCATGGGCCAGACTCTCGCATCCACTTTCGAGCCTGCCAAGAAGCTGATGATGCAGGCCGACGAGATTCTCGGTTTTTCGCTTTCGAAGCTTATGGCGGAAGGCCCCGAAGATGTGCTGAAGAGCACCGACAATACCCAGCCGGCACTCTTTACCGTGTCTGCCATGGTGATGGAACTCTTGAAGTCCGAAGGCTTTGCTTTTGACTATGTGGCTGGTCACTCTTTGGGTGAATATTCCGCCATCTATGCCGCCGGAGGTTTCAGTTTCGAAGAGGGGCTGCGCCTGGTGCGTACCCGCGGAGAACTGATGGCTAGCGCGGGCAGTAAGAACCCCGGTGCCATGGCCGCCATCATGGGTCAGGACGAAGCCAAGATTCTGGAACTCTGCGAAGCCGTGAAGGACGCGGGCGTGGTGGTTCCGGCCAATATCAACTGCCCGGGCCAGATTGTGGTGTCCGGCGCTGTTGCCGGCGTGAACAAGCTGGTGGAAAACTGCGCAGCCGCAGGCATCAAGGCCATTCCGCTGGCGGTTTCGGGCGCTTTCCATAGCCCGCTGATGCAGTTTGCCCAGGCGGGCCTTGCCGAGGCTATCGCAAAGACTACCTTCAAGGACGTAGAAAAGCCGGTCATTGCCAACGTGGTGGCTGAACCCGTTACCAAGGGGTCCGAAATCGCCGACCTGCTGGTGCGCCAGCTGGTAAGCCCCGTCCGCTGGAACGACTGCATGAACAAGGCCATGTCTCTGGGAGTGACCCAGGGCGTGGAAGTGGGCTCCGGCAAGGTGCTGATGGGCCTCATGAGGAAGATCAGCCGCGATGTGAAGGTCACGCCGGTAGAGACCATCGAGGCGTTCCAGGCCCTGAAGGGGTAAGAGCGCGGCACTGCGTGCCTTTGAGGTGTGAGCTCGCTCGTTTCACTCGCTTTGAGCAGAAAGCAGGGCGCCGGAGGCGCGATTATAAAAAGCTCAAAGGGGCGTAGCCCCGACCTCATACCTCGAAGTGCGAAGCACGACCTCAAAGCTATTAACTACAAACCACAGGAACTACTATGGGAAAACTTACAGGTAAAAAAGCGATTGTGACGGGAGCTTCCCGTGGTATCGGCCTTGCTATTGCCACCGAACTGGCCCGGGAAGGGGCCGACGTGGCAATACTCTCCACCTCTGTCAAAGAGGATCTGGCCGCGAAGCTCAGCTCCGAACTTGGAGTCCAGGTCAAGAGCTACGCCTGCAACGTGGCCGACTCCGAAACTGTGCAGTCCGTGTTCAAGCAGATTATCGCCGACATGGGTACGGTGGATATTTTGGTCAACAATGCGGGAATCACCCGCGACGGCCTGCTTATGCGCATGAAGGACGAGGATTTTGACGCCGTCATCGCCACGAACCTCCGTTCCGTGTTCCTTTGCACCCGCGCCGTGGCCCGCACCATGATGGGCAACCGCTCGGGCCATATCGTGAACGTTTCCAGCATTAATGCCCTGCGTGGCCAGGCCGGCCAGTCCAACTATGCCGCCGCCAAGGCGGGGGTGATCGGCCTTACCCGGACCAACGCCATGGAACTGTCCTCCAGGGGCATTACGGTGAACGCCGTGGCACCCGGATTTATCGATACGGACATGACGGCCAAGCTGAGCCCCGAAGTCAGGGAAAAATATGCCGCCCAGATCCCTCTGGGACGCCTGGGCCAGCCCGAAGATGTGGCGAAATTGGTGGCTTTTTTGGCATCGGACGATGCGAAATACATCACAGGCCAAATAATTGGCGTGGACGGGGGCTTGAACGCCTAGCCAATAATTTCTAAATTTTAACTAAACAAATCCAAATGGAGTAAACAATGACACAAGAAGAAATTTTTAAGAAGATCACCGACGTTATCGTTTCCAAGCTGGAAGTGAAGGCCGAGGACGTGAAGATGGAATCCGAGTTCAGCAACGACCTCGGTGCCGACTCTCTCGACCGCGTCGAACTGGTGATGGCTCTCGAAGACGAATTCGAAGTCGAAATTCTCGACTCCGACGCCGAGAAGTTCCAGAAGGTCGCCGACGTGGTTGCCTTCATCGAAGCCAAGAAGGCATAATTTAGGCCTGCTTCGATAAAGAAACTGGACAGGGTGGCCCGGATGAGGCTGCCCTTTTTTAGTTTTGAGTAATGAGTCCTGAGCTCGCCCTGCTTTGCAGGGCTCTGAGTAAAAGAAGGCGGCAATGCCGCGATTATAGGAACTCATGACTCATAGCGAAGCGGACTCACAACTCACTACCGTATATGGAACAAACCAACCTTTTACACAAGATTTTCAAACTCTGGTTTCGCCAGAAGTCCGGTGGCGGGCTTGAGGCGAAGCTCGGGTACAGGTTCAAGGACCCGGAACTTTTGGCCCACGCCCTGGTCCACCGGTCCTTCTTGTCGGGCACGGACATGCCTTACGAAAGCAATAACGAACGCCTGGAATTTTTGGGCGATTCCGTGCTGAACATGCTTACCACCGAGTTCCTTTACAAGATGTACCCCGACGACCCGGAAGGGGAGCTTTCCAAGCGGAAAAGCGCCATTGTCTCTGGCCATGCCTGCGCCCAGTCCTCTAAGGAATGGAGCCTGAGCGAGTTCATCAAGATGGGCAAGGCCGAAGCTAAGATGGGCGGTCGGGGCAAGGAAAGCATTCTGGCCGACGCCTACGAGGCGGTGCTGGGGGCTGTATATCTGGATGGCGGGCTGGAAGAGGTCCGTGCCATTCTGAACAAGTTCCATTTTCCTCGGGCCAAGGAAATTATCGTGGCCGAAGATTTTGTGAACCACAAGAGCGCCCTGCTGGAATACCTGCAAGGAAAGCTCCATACGGTGCCGGAATACGTGCTGGTAGAAGAATCCGGACCAGAACACCAGAAACTGTTCACTACCGAAGTCCATGTGAACGGCAAGGTTTATGGTCGTGGCCAGGGCGGCAACAAGAAGAAGGCCGAACAGGAAGCCTCCCGCGTGACGCTGGAGATGCTCTTGGCCGAAAACGCAGAAAAAAAGTAAGTTCTTATGGAAAGGACTAAAATCCTGTTCGTGTGTCACGGCAACATTTGCCGGAGCCCCATGGCGGAATTTGTCATGAAGGACAAACTAACGAGGGCGGGTACCGACGATACCGGAACGAAATTTGCAGACCGATTCGAGGTGGCAAGTGCCGCCACCAGTACCGAAGAAATAGGCAATCCGGTGTATCCGCCGGCAAGGCGTATGCTGAATTCCCACGGCATAGACTGTAGCGGTAAACATGCACGACAGATGACGGCCCGGGATTACGACTACTACGATTACATCGTTTTGATGGACCGGAACAACCTGCGGAACTTGCGATGGATTCTGCCAGCTGACATTTATGAAAGGGAGTCGTCAAAACCTTGCAAGGTGTCGCTGCTCATGGAATGGGCGGGAGTGTCTTGCGATGTGGCGGATCCGTGGTATACTGGAGACTTTCAGGCTACCTGGGACGACGTGAATGTTGGCTGTGACGCTATGCTCGATAAACTGATTGCGCAGTCCTAGAATTACAGAAATCCATGGGGCTTGAAGCCGAGCCCTTTCACCAGCTCGAAATCCTTGCAACTGTTGACGCCGGCGGTGGTCAGCATGTCGTCGGTGATGGCCGCGTTGGCCCCGCTTTTGAAAGCACGCTTGCCGTCGTCGCCCAAGACGCCGCGGCCACCTGCCAGGCGGATAAATGCCTTCGGGTTGATAAAGCGGTAAATGGCCACGATGCGGCAGAACTCGTCGTTCGTGAGTTTGGGCAAGTTCTCGTAGGGCGTGCCCGGGATGGCGTTCAACACGTTTACCGGAGTAGATTTTACACCGAGGGCGCGCAGGTCGAGGCACATGTCGATGCGGTCTTCCATGGTTTCGCCGAGGCCCATAATGCCACCGCTGCAGATTTCCAGCCCTGCGGCGAGTGCGTTCTGGAGGGTTGCAATCTTGTCGTCGTAGGTGTGGGTGGTGCAAACGTCGGGAAAGTGCCTGCGGTAAGTTTCCAGGTTGTTGTGGAAGCGGGTAAGGCCTGCTTCTTTCAGCTTGTCAAACTGTTCCCTGTTCAAGAGTCCTGCCGAAAGGCAGACGGAAAGTTTCGTCTCCTTTTTGAGTCTGCGGATGGCTTCAGAAATCTGCTCCACGTCCCGGTTCGAAAGGGTGCGGCCTGAGGTGACTATGGAGTAGCGGGGAATGCCGGCGGCTTCTTTCTTCTTGGCGTCAGCTACGATTTCGTCGGCGCTGAGGAGCTTGTATTCGGGGGCGCCGGTGTGATAGTAACTGCTCTGGGCGCAGTACTTGCAGTTTTCGGAGCAGCGGCCGCTGCGGGCGTTCACGATGGAACAGAAGTCGAAGTCGTTGCCGTGGAACTTTTCGCGGATTTCGTTGGCGGCATCGCAGAGTTCCTTGAGGTCTTCGCTTAAAAGCCGGATGGCGTCGTCGCGGGTAGTTTCGTAACCGTCGTTAATAATCTTGTTCTTTAGATCTTGAATGAAGGACATTTTTCGATTCCTTAAAAAAAGGAGATGCCCGCACAAGGCGGGCATGACATAAAGATTGGTTTAAATCATTAAGTCATTTTGCATAAGAAACAAATCAATTTTTTTTCTGAGAAGCGAGCAAGACAAGGCGCGAGGCCTCGTAGCGTACTAAATGGTACGTGAGAGGCCGAACAACGCCGTATAGCGATGCTTATCAGGAAAAAGGCTCCATGACTTGCCACAACACTGCCTTATGCGCATGCAGACGGTTCTCCGCTTCTTCGAAGCTCATGTTCACGTCCAGGTTGTCCATAACGGAGTCCGTGATTTCTTCGCCGCGGTGGGCGGGCAGGCAGTGGCTCACCTTGCAGTGGGCCGGAGCGAGCTTCAGGAGTTCGTCGTTAATCTGGAACGGCAAGAAGTGGCTCTGTTTTTCGGCTTTTTCGCCTTCCTGACCCATGGATACCCACACGTCGCTATAGAGGATGTCTGCGTCCTTGACGGCTTCCTTGGGGTCGTGGAATACGCGGTACTGACAGCCATGCTTCTTGAGGCCGGCCTGTGCTTCTTCGACAACCTTGGCGGGCTGTTCGAAACCCTTGGGGCAGGCCAGCGTAAAGTTCATGCCTACCTTGGAGGCAAGAGCCAGGAAGGAGTTGGCCACGTTGTTGCCGTCACCGATGAAGGCGACAGTCTTGGGCTTGCCGTCTGCATTCTTGAAACCGCCTAGGTTTTCGCAAATCATCTGGGCAAAGGCAATGGCCTGGCAGGGGTGGTAGTCGTCGGTCAGGGCGTTCACCACAGGAACGCTACCGTATTCGGCCAGCTCTTCTACCAGCTGCTGCTTGAAGCAACGGACCACGATGGCGTTCACCCAGCGGCTGAGGCAGCGGGCCACGTCCTTGACGCTTTCGCGCTTGCCGAGACCGATAGAATCCGGGGCCAGTAACACGGCGTGGCCGCCCAGCTGGTTCATGCCCACCTGGAAGGTGGTGATGGTGCGCAACGAGGGCTTTTCGAAGAACATGGCGATGTTCTGGCCGTGTAGGCGTTCGGACATCTTGCCTGCATGGACTTCTTTCTTGAGCCGGGAGGCAATTTCCACGGTTTCGAGAATCTTTTCCTCGCTCCAGTCGGCGAGGCGAAGGAAATGCTTGTTGCGATCGATCATCTTTTATCCTTTGGGTAGAACCCAATCAAAAAAAAGAAAACGGCTGCCCTTTTGTGAACGGCCGATTTATCAAACGAAAGTCTAAATATATATAAAAAATCGGGAAAAGGCAAAAAAAACACAAAAAAAGAGGCTTTTGAAGGTCTGAAAGGGCTGTTTTTGCGATAATTTGATGTTTATGGGCGCTTTTTTCAGAATTGTTACTGTAGGTTTTTCAAAAGAAGGGAGGTTCTCGTTGAAACAGAGATGTTTCAAAAAGGCTGTTTTTTGCGGTAGAACTGAAGATTACAAATGTAATCATAGACCTTCTTTCAGATCGCCCCCCCCCCAATTTTCACCTCAAGTTGGGGAGGACAACGGTATGCGCCTTACGCTTTCACCTAGCAGGGCATTTTTTCGATGCTCCTATCCAGGCAAGGCCCACTTTTTTTTTATTCAAGTTAACCTCTTGACAATGTGTATCCGATTAGATACATTGTTGTGTATGCACAAGCGCTTAGACATTGCCGAATACCTCGACAACGAAGAAATCGTCGCCGAATATTTGAATATGGTCAGCGAATCTGATGACCCCGCGCTGTTCCTCCGAGCCATCGGCCACATCGCCAGAAGCAAGGGAATGTCGCAGATTGCCGAAAAGACCGGACTCGGCCGTGAAAGCCTTTACAAGGCTTTAGACGAAAAAGCGCACCCGCGTTTTGAAACCACTTTCAAGGTGCTGAATGCCATGGGAATCCAGATGACGCTTGTCCCTAAAGTGAAATTCAGAAAGCGCGACAAACAAACGGAACTTTGCGTCGCCGAGAAAAAGGGACAGTACAGGGTGTAGAGCTTCCTTATTGGGGCAAATCAGCCGCCATCAATAAACTAATGTCACCGCTATTACTTTGTTGAGCCACTCGATTTGCTTGATTTTCAAGGCACTTTTCAAAGAGATTTCTAACGAAGCGAGCGTTACCAAAATGCCCTCGGTTTTGACGATATGCAGCATCTATATAAGACGCCAAGGCGGTTTTCATTGAGAAATCAATTGTATAATGATACTTGTTCGCCATCTTTTCAAAAATCTGGATCATTTCGTTTGTTGTATAATCAGGGAAATTTATGTACCTATTAAACCGAGATTGTAAGCCGGGATTTGAATTTATAAATGTTTGCATTTCTTCTGTATAACCGGCCACAATTACGACCAGCCTACTTCTGTCGTCTTCCATTCTCTTCAATAACGTGTCTATAGCTTCTCTGCCAAAATCGTTCTCGTCACCTTTTGAGAGAGTGTACGCTTCATCTATAAAGAGAACTCCATCCAAAGCTTCGTCAATCACCTTATTTGTTTTAACCGCGGTTTGACCAACATATTCAGCGACCAGTTTCGAACGGTCAACTTCTACAAGATGTCCGCTTTTCAGAATGCCGAGATTTTTGTAAATACCCGCCATGATACGAGCAACTGTCGTTTTACCAGTTCCCGGATTTCCTGTAAATACGCAATGGTAAGATGTTGCAGGCGAAGGTAATCCCTGCTCTTCTCGCTGCTTTTGCAATGATAAATAATTATAGAAAGTGCTTATTTCCTTCTTTACCGATTCAAGACCAATCAAATCATTTAATTGCGTTTCGCTTTTATTTTCCACCTGGCCATCCCAAGCCTTTAACTTTTCTATCCATTGTTTTTCTTGTTCTGTACATTTCCCGTCTATTTCCGCAATGGTCGTTGCGTATTGGCATAACGCAGTTTTAAATTTTTCTTTCAGTTCCTTCGTTGGGGCTAAAGCATAGACTGTTGAGAGAATTCCTTTGTCGTTATAGGTAGATTCAATTTGTTCTATGAGAATAACCATGTCAAGAACCTGGCTTTTCGTGATATCACTATTACAAGCAGCATCAATTATTTTTTTACTCCATTCAAAATTGCCAGATACGCGAGAAAGAATTTTACCAATCATGTAATACAGCAAACCATAACTTTCAATATTTCCGTAGTCAAATTCGTGTCCTAACTGTTTTTGTACATGTAAAAGATCGGCACAGATTACTGCAAAAAGGACATCTTCTGCTGAGTATTCTTCCGAAGGATTTTGCTTGTTTGTAATATGAACTTCTTTAGCAACCTGTTGCCGGAAAGATTTGTTCAATGATATCTTTTCAAAAATTTGATGAATCCCATAAGCACTATTGAAAAGTCTTTTTCGTGGAAGGACTAGAGCCTGCTTTAATGTTTTAAAGTCCGACAATTTGCCGTCTTTTATCAACGCACCAGAATTTGAAGGTAGCTTGACTTTAACCTTTCTGAAGAAAAAGATTGTTATACTCAAAAAGAAACCGGCAAACATAAAAGCAGCAACTTTCCCGGCTATATCTTTAGACGCCAAGACACCAACAAAGCAAATTAGGCATAGAAAACCTGTTAGAACACCACATATCGTGCATATGGTTTCTTTAAGTTTTTGGTTTACCTTTTCAACATCCATTGCATTCTCCGTCATTTTAACTTATGATAAAAATAATAAGAATTATCAACATTAGCATTCCTCCCCATGAGAAAAAAATACTAGTAAGCCAGGGCGTTGCGGGCGCGGCGACTGAGCGCCCGCTAGAAGGGGTAGCGGAAAACGCCGAAGGCGGTTGAAGCGAGGGGAAGGCTTTCCCCTCCCTTTTTGTATGGATTGTTTCGTCATTTCTTCCCTCGTAATGACGTTTTTCGGGTCAATATCCGCTTATATTCCCTAACCACCAACCACCAACCACTAGCCACCCTTATAGTCTTTTTCTATCTTACGCCTCACCGCCAGATGTCGTATTTCTGGGGAACCGGGCGAGAACCGCCCACAAAAAGGATTATTTATGTCTCAAATCGAACTCACCTTCCCCGATGGCTCCGTACGTTCCGTAGCATCGGGCACCAC
>Ga0129306_1000290_pt1 | contig 84948 bp, 76 predicted proteins | sample P827metagenome_FD_94438 | JGI IMG/M metagenome (GOLD analysis project Ga0129306, IMG submission 94438) | Capybara group fecal microbial communities from Wisconsin, USA - P827 metagenome | ecosystem: Host-associated > Mammals > Digestive system > Large intestine > Fecal | place: USA: Wisconsin...
GAGTTTCCTCCGTTGACGGGGCTATTGCAGACCACCCCTTCGATTTTTACCTCAACGACAGTAATCGTGGGGGCTTCGTAATTGGTTTTTCCTTCTTCTTGCATATTCGCTATGTGTAATAATCTGTAACTAATATTAACCGCTTGGAACGGGCAAATATACAAAAAAAGATGATTTTGGGAAAGAGTTGAGGGGTTTTTGCCTTCGTAAACAAGGAATTCGGGAGTATCTGAGCTGGAGGATGCGCGGCCGTACCATCGGCCCAAATCCTTGCCGGTCTTGTAATCATTACCACCCCAGCCAACACCTGCACGATGAGCGGCGCCGCGGCCGTTGGGGCTGCGCGTTCCCCTGAAAGGGGATGTCGGCGTCAGCCGACAGGGGTTGAGAATTTTAAAAACAACAGACACTTACGTTTCCGCAAGTGTCTGTTTTCGTTCGTTAATATTTACGCCTATCAATATGCGAAGCAGGCGCGGACGCGGCAGGAGCTTGATTTATTTTTTCCCTCTATGAAGATGGGTTCATCCTCACCACTATCCCGACTACCACTTGCATACAATGCAAGGGCGTTTACTTGCAAAATGGTTTCTGTACTCGTCCAGTATGAATCTTTTTCCCAGTCCATCTTTTTCTCGAAATTTGGAAAAGCTTTGTAGTTATTATTATTAACAACATTAGGATCAAATGCTGCAATCATGACCTCATACTGTTTGTAAGACGGCAAGAACCAGTGAGCCGGTGTGGCACCGCCTGTTGGTATTGCAGTGCTGTAGTTCCATGCTGCTTGGGCGGCTGAATGCTCACTAGCACAGTTCACCATTGTAGAGGTATTGCTGTAACCGCACAAATTACTATTGTCTGATAGTGTGTGACTAGAACATCTCGATGTAGGTCCCCACGACGTTTTATTACATACATCAACAGCGGAAAGCACAAGGATGCGCGAGCCTGAGACACTATTATCAACATCGCTGGTGGACAAGTAGGCGACATAGCCTACCTTTGTAGCACTGGCATCCGTTGGGGTGACTCCAGAATCTTTATGTATCAGGTCGCCATTGCTCCACACTTCATAGCCGAGGTGCTCAGAGCCTGAGCCGTTGCCGGCATCTGTCTTTAGTTGAGAAATGGTATAGACATCGCTTACCGTCAGCGTATAGGTGACTGATGGATCTTCGAAAGTGAAGTTGTCGGTCGGCGTTATCGTAGCCGTGATAGTAGCAGTCCCGCTTGTGGCACCCTGAGCGATTTTCACTTTTCCGTCACTATCCACTGTGGCGACACTTTCGTTTGACGATGTAAAAGCCACCGTTCCGTCACCATTCTTAGTAAATGTATTGATAAAGGCGGCATCACCGTAACGTTTGCTAATGTCGGTAACAGCATAATTGATGGTTCCGGCCTTCTTGTCGATGGTGTAGGTGCAAGAGGCTACCTTGCCTGCGTAGGCTCCTTTACCAGAGACTATCAGCGTGGCTTCTCCCGCGTTAATGTTATTATTGATAAACACATCATAGTTGGCAGCATCAATGTCCGCATCGGCAGAAGTGCTGTGGACGGTGATATTGGCGGCATCCGGAACGATGGCAGAGCCGTTATAGGTGTAGGAACCGCTTACCGTGACCGTCCAGTCTCCGGGCGTGACGTTCACCGTTCCCTCGCTGGTCCAGCCGGTGATGGCGGTGGTGGTGCCCACGGCGCGGAGGTTTACGGTGATGTTGATGGTATAGAGCTGTCCGGCCTCGAATGCCTTGTCCGCGACGGTGTATGTGGCAGTACCCTTGTCGGTGACGATGGAGAGCAGCCCGCCATTGATGGTCTGGGCAGGAATAATCACAGCGCCGTTGTTGCTCATGGTAATGCTGGTGGCATCTCCGTCAGCAGCTCCTACTACGCCGGTAGCCTGGTCAAAGGATACGGTTGGCTTTACATTGAGAACACTGAGTCCAGTGATGCTGGAGACACCCTGTCCGGCCGTGATGTTGACATTCAGTTTGGCCATCTTGTGTGCGAAGGCAAGATTTACAGTTTCGGCTTGCTTGGCCTGGTTGGTGACAGAAGCAAACATGAGGTCGCTGGCCTTGTAGGAAGCATCGGAAGTCTGGTCTGCGGCCACCGTGAAAGTAGTCCCGGCTGATGCGGGATAGAAGGCAACAATATCAATGTTTTGAGCACCGGCAGGATAATAGGGTGCGGTACCGGTGGCGTTCATGGCTCCGGCCTCGCCGGTGGTGAAAGCGTAGTTGGTCCACTCGTTTGCGCCTGTATTGCTAACGCGCACCGTGATGCCCTCACCGCTGTCAAAAGTACCTTCGTTCAGGTTCTGTGCGGCCTTGGTCTCAACGGCGTCCACCGTGCTGTATGTCAGCGCAATGGGAGTGTCGCTGTACGCGGGAGTTTCAGGGATAATGTCCTCTATGTCCTCAATAGGTTTTTCTATCTGGGTGCAGGCGGCAAACGCTACTGCGGCGACTGCTAAAATGAAATGCTTTGTATTCATGATATGTCCGTTTTTCGAGTTTACATGTAGATGTCGTCATTGGTAGTCCCACCGTTTCCCCAACCGTCAATGGAGTTGCCTCCGTTGACGGGGCTATTGCAGACCACCCCTTCGATTATTACCTCAACGACAGTAATCGTGGGGGCTTCGTAATTGGTTTTTCCTTCTTCTTGCATATTCGCTTTGTGTAATAATCTGTAACTAATACTAACCGCTTGGAACGGGCAAATATACAAAAAAAGATGATTTTGGGAAAGAGTTGAGGGGTTTCGTCATAAGAATCGGCCCCGATAACTTGGATTGCTCCAGAGGTTACCGGTATTCTCCGACCGGATGAGACGCTACGTGAGAGCCTGCAACGGGAATTTGCGTAAAATGTAACAATCTGTTATACAGTATTTTATGTGAACTACCCCCCCTCTAAAAACACAATTATTCCCTGATTTCTTATCTTCAGGATTCTGCAAATAAGCCTGGTTGGATCATAGTTTTACCCATCCTCATACTCGTCATTCGGACAATAGTCACACTCTATCTTCACGGCAATACGGTGCACGTCGCTGGATCGCCAAGTCAGCTTCTCGGCAACTTTACCTGCCATATTGATGGCGCTGCACATCCTCTCCACGGTGGTGAAGTCAATGTCCCAGCACCGGGAAAACGTGTTCACGGCTTTGGTAATCTGATTAAGGTTTTTCCCTTCGGCCGACATCTCCCTGTAAAGCTCAATAAGCTTCTTGCGAATCTTGTACAGTTCGGCATCCCTGCCTGTCCCTTTGGGTTGATAGTTCTTCCGGGCGTTTTTAAGGACCGTATCAACAATAAAACGGGTCCTGGAATGGTATCCTTCAATCTGCATCAGGTCCATCATTTTGTCGTATTGAAACTCTGTCATCCGGAGGCTTATCATCTTTGTTTTCTTGATAATCATGGCTTAATAGTATAGTGTTCCACAGTTCCAAAAAATACTTCCAATGTCCGCCGCAGGCGTAGAAGGGTCCTGCGGCGGACGCGTTTGTATCACAAACGCACATCTTGCAAAAAAATTTTTTCCAGCGTATTACGGGATTTCCAGCCGCTTCCCCTCCGAAGCCATCAACTTGAAGGCTTCTTCCAGCAGGTGCCGCTTTTCCTTCTCCGCCTCCTTCGCATTTTCGGGCAAGTTGCTTTTAGTAAGTATTGTCCCAGTCTCACAGAGCAGGTCATAGATGTTTGCCACCAGCGTGTCTGAATAGTAGGTGATGCGCCCATCCCTGGCAACATCGGCAAAACACTCTTTCGCAATCTTTTCCAACGATTCACGAAACTTCCGTTTTGCCACAGCCGGGTCTTCCGGCTGTGGCTTTTCGGCTTCCCGGCGAAGGATGCGCAGTGCCTCCAGACGCATAGGACAGGTGTGGTAGGTATCCATAATACGGACAAACTCGGCCGGGCAAAGACGGTACATGGGCCCCAGCTGGGAACAAGCCCCGGCACGTATGGCGATACGGAGTTCGTCGGCCCGCCAGGAGGAATAGGTTGTGCAGAGCTCCTGTGTTACCAGATTGACGATGGCCTCCAGAAGTTTCTGCTCCGCGGCCTCGCAGCGAAGGGAGAACGCTTCATCGACGACAACGTCGGCGATGAGCCATTTCATCTCCTGAAAAGGGATTTGGCTGACGGGGCGGCTGCGCCGAGCCTGGATGATAGCACCGACGGTCATCGCCCCACACCTCCTTTCCCTTCTTCATCTTCTCTTTCATCTCTTCTTTCTTTCAGCGCCTGCTTGACGGCCTGGTTCCGGGTGATGACGCTCTCGTCTGAACCGGTGACCCTGTTCCAGCTTTCAAGGATTCTTTTGCCGGAGCCCGGGAAATGGGCGCGGGACCATCCACGGTCCACCGCCCTGCGGATGATGAGGACGGCTACTTCCTCGGGATACTTTTCCAGTGAGGCAAGGTCATCGGCCCTCATGGCAGGAGTATATCTTTCTCCTCTTTGACGTATGAATTTTTTCCATTCCTCGTAAAAATCCGAGTTTCTGAAAAGGGGACTTATTTTGTTCATTTCTTCTATTGTTTGATGGTTACTTTGTTCTATTATTATTTGTTGTTCCGGATTCACCATAGACGGGTTTTCCGTCTGCGGCATTTCCCGGAAGATGTACTCCCGGCGGAGAATCTGGCCGATGTCGTTGCGGATGAGCTCTTCGGCCAGATATCCCTTGGCTTTTAAGCCCCGGAGAGTGGACTGGATGGCGCCTTTGCTCTCCTTCAGGATGCCGGAGAGTCCCGCAACGGTAAGGGCCCAGTCCTCGGGAAGGCTGAACACCACAGCCAGCATCCCCTTCTCTTTCAGGCTTAGTTCCGGGGTCTGGAGCGTTTCCCGCGCCAGTGTCCCGAACGGCGCAGAGGGAGGGCGGTGAATGAGTATCATAACCGGCCCTCCTCCTGACGGGCATCGCGCTGCCGGCGCTGGTACTCATCGGCAAGCTGCCGGGCAAGCGGTGCGTTGAAAACAATGCGCTTTCCTACTTTGGACACAATGGCGCCGTCCAGTACACCGCGCTTCTTAAGATCATAGATGGTACTGGCACAACAGCCGATGTACGCCGCAAGGTCTTGGATCCCGTAGACGTACTTCGTTGTTTCCACCGAAGCGCCGTTCTCATCTTTCCCTACCGTCGTGGCCTCCCTGAAGATGGTCACGAGCTCCTCTCCCGTCATCTGGACGAGCATCTTTTGGAGGAGTCTTTCAAAGTCATGTCTTTCCATGATCATAAAAGTTTAATGGTTATATATATGTTTCAGCCGGATGGTCACTGCATTCTGCGGTGAATCCATCCGGCTGCAAGCACAGGCAACAACCGTGCCAAACTATTTTATAACTACTTGTGTATCAATTAGTTACACTTCTATTGTCTTCTAAAAAATCCACTTGTATTTATTTGGAAGTATTTGGAAGACCAGGCTTGTCGGGAGCTATGACAGGCATGACAGCGGCCTTCTTCTCATTGTCACGTTTGGCACTTGTAGCTGCGCGCACCGAGTCGAAGCTAAGGATACCAAGGGGGCCATAATCCTTGATGAGGAAGCTGGCCAGCGGCGCTTCGCCCTCATTGGACATACCGGCCTCACGGATGGCCATAATGAGCGCAATGGCCTGGCCGGATTTCATTTTGGAATAAGAAGAAAAAGAGTCGCGGATGTACTGGTCCACTTTGACGAAATCCTCCTTTTTGACGAAACATTCTTCAAAACTGGCCAGTTTTGCCTTCTCTTTTCGGCCCGCCGGGCTCTTTTTGATGCGGGAATTCTGCATAATGGCACAGAAAGCCACCAAAAAAGCAAACAAGAGAAGGAGTATCATAAGCATCTTGTCAATCTGTGGGAAGACAAGAATCTCGGTAAGAAGCCCCAAAGCTCCCAGGACAATCCAGATAAACCAATTGTATCTTGTTCGCCATCTTACGTCATCGGCCTGCTGAGCCTCCGGGTCTATGGGATAGGGGCACAGTAACTTCCTCCACCGGGCATCCGAGCGGCGGAGAAGGGTGCGGTATTGTTTTAGGATGTCTTTGAGGGGTGCCATAGCCATATGTTAGATTACTTAATCTTCTTTAGTATAAGCCAATAGCCCGTCTTTTTGCTCTGGACTCTTTGCAATATACCGGCCTTCTTAAGCATGAGAATATCGCGATTGATGGTTGGTCGTGATACTTTAAAATGAGACTTTATTATATCTATGGTTATTCTATCATTCTTTTCTATCAAGAAAACGATATCTTTTTGACGGACAGATAGTTGAACACCTTTTAAAGTATCATTTATTGTATCATTTAATGTATCATTTACAGTATCATTCAAGAACACCGGATGCACCGGGACAGTGGCCATGAACCAGGAGTAGGAATCATCAAACTCATACTTTACGGCCGGAGAGCCGTTCTTCTGCATAGCCGCAGTAATGGTTGGGATGCCGGTGGACTTTCCTTCGGTAATATCAAGCTCTTTAAAGAAATCGCCTATCCTTCTGTTTCGATACTGCCGGGGACGAACGAAACCCTTGGTGAAATCGGCCGGTTTCAAGGATCTGTCCGGGCCGCCCGGATTACTGATGTACATGGCATCGGGCTCAATCTCAATGGTGATAGGTTCCCGCTGCCGGTAATTGTAATGGTATAGAGCATTCCCGATGATTTCTTCCAATGCATGAATCGGATAGTTGAAAGAGCGGTCTGCTTCTGCCTTATAGTCGCGCTTCTGGACATTCTCCTTGATGACATTGGTTTCCAGGTAGGCCATTGTTTTGCGATAAATGCTATCAATGGGACCCTTGATGGATGGCACTTCGATGAAGTTATCGGGATCCTGTTGCTTACCCTTTGGGAAAATGGTAATGTCCACCTGTAGGTAAGGAAAGAACTTCTCTGGATGGTCATTGAACATCATCAAGGCGATATTCCTGGGATAAATGGCTTCACGGGGACCTGCCAAGAGTTCCATTGCATCAAGGATGTCCCGGAATGGCTCTGTTTCAATCTGCCCGGCGAGCTTGCTCCCGGTTTTAACCAGGAAATCCCTCACCAGTGTCTGGGAGACATCAGCTATGCTAGCCGATGTGTTGGCCCTGTCATCATAAGGGACATTGTTCGCAAGGTCCATCAGCTCCCGGAACATTTCTCCTTTGGGAACAATGGACGAAGAGTTATAGCGTACCCGATAATTGTACTTTTTCTCCTTAGCGTTTACATCGTCTGGTACTTCATAGGGACGGTCCTGACCGGCAGGACACCAGATGACAAAGACTTTCTTACCGTCTATATCCTCCACGCTGGTTTTGGGATGGTAAACGGGATTAATCAGGTTGTCAAAGGCCACCATCTCCTTACCGATTGGCTCAATATCCTCAATAGGTATTCCCATTACGGGCCGAACGGGAAGCCCATTCTTTTCATCTACACCAATCACGATATACCCGCCTCCTTCGTTGGCGATATCGTTGGCGAAAGCACAAATGGTCCTGTAGATGGGAGCAGGGTTCCATCCTTGCTTAAACTCAATCCGGTGTCCTTCAACGGTGTGGCCGTCCAGTAGTCTTTCTATGCTTATCGGCAGTGCCATAATACAATCATTTTTGCGAAGTTAATCATTCTTCCTCAATTCCTACAACAACTCGTTGAATTTGGCCATAGACTGGGCCTTGATGGAATCAACGATGTCAATGTAGGGTTTCATGGATTTGTAGTCGCTGTGGCCGGTCCATTTCATTACCACATCCGGGGGAATCCCCAGGGAGAGGGCGTTGACGATGAAGGTGCGGCGGCCGGTGTGGGTACCGATGAGCTGATACTTGGGATAAATAGTGTCCGTGCGTACATTCCCTTTGTAGGTGGTCACCCGGATCTCTTCATCGATAGCGGCCAATTTGCAAAGCTTCTTGACATCCCGGTTCATGGCCTGGTTGGTCAGATTTGGAAGTGCCTTATTGTCTTTAAAGGGGACATCCTTGTACTTCTCCAGTATGGCTTTGGTAATGTCGTTCAGTTCGACGGAAATGCTGTCGGCCGTCTTGACGGTAGTGATTTCAATGTGGTCTCCTTTGATGTCGCTGCGGCGGAGGTTGTTGGCGTCGGAGTGCCGAAGGCCGGAGAAGCAGCAGAAGAGCAGCACATCCCGCACCGGATCCAGGAAGGCCTTCTCGGCCGTCAGCTCCAGCGCCCGGATTTGCTTGATTTCCTCCTTGGTCAGGTAAATGACACGCTTTTGCGTCTTTTTGAGGGTCGGATGGAAGGATTTATAGCTGCGGTTCGTGTTGAATCCTTTCTCGGAGGCCCAGTTCAGGAACCATTTTAGGTAGTCAATCTTCTTTTCAATGGTAGAGTTTTTGAGGCCGGTCACATCCTCCGGGTCATATTCCTTCCTGTCCCCTTTCTTTTTCCGGGGAGTACGCAGGGACTTCGTATCCCTCAGATAGGTGACGAAAGCAGTGAGAACATCTTCATCCAGTTCGGTGAACTTGATGCCGGACCTGAACTTATGCAGATCATTCCTCAGTGCCGCCCACTTTTGGAAAGTAGCCTCCGTCCAGGCGTTTTTTTCTCCACACTCGGCCGTAAACTTGTCAAATACTTCAAAGAAACCGGGGGCCTTGGGCTTGCGCTCCTTCTTCTCCTCGGCCGGAATGGACGGAACAGTCCCGTTAAGGCGCTGTTCATACTTCACTTTCAGCTCCTCTATCGTCGGATTCTTATCCGTGGCCTCAAAGAACTTGAATGCTGTATCCATCTGGTCCCGGACATTGCGAAGCTCGTTGTTGATGGCCTGCGCCGTCTCCCCCTTCGGCCCCACATATCCTTCGGCCACCAGCTGCAACTGATCATTCCAGGCCGACGAGTCATTGATCTGGCATCCGGTCTTAGTGTCAAAACGACGACCGTTGAAAGTAACCCTCATCCTGATCTGGAAGAGGTTCCCATCCTTCCCGTAAGGACGGAGCTTGAAAGCGATATTTCTCTTAATCTTCATAACGCATTTTTTGTCAATTCGTGGCCCAATAATGGCCCAATTTTGAGTGTAGCCACTTGACTACGACTGCAAAAATACGCAATAGAAATCATTTAAACAATGGTTCCCGCACGGGATTGCACTTTGTTTACGAATCCCTCACTCACCGCAAAATGGTATAAAAAATCAGCGCCAAGCTAGCTTGAGCGCTGATTTTTTATAACGTTTTGCAAAGCCCCGCGCAGCGGGGAAGGGATGTCGCACTTGTGCGACAATCCCGCGGTGAGTGAGGGATTGCGAGTGTGCTCTAGCACACTCGCTTTACGTTACCCTCTCCCCAAACCCCTCTCCTCGGGAAAGGGGCTTAGTCGCGCTTGCGCGACAATCTCGCGGTGAGGAAGAATGGAATCACCGCCAAAAGTGGGTGGAGAAGTATCGACCTTGATACTGTCTCTTGCGGCGCTCTTGCGCAGGGCTCGCAGCATGGAAACCGTTTTCGTGTACATCGCCCACCCGGTTTTTCGCCGGGATCCAGAAGAATATACCCATACGATAATTCGTCCCCCGACCATCAGTTTCGCTTGTGCAGGGCCATAAAAATATTGAAGCTAGCTTTGCCATTATCATCCAAAAGACCATTGTATTCCTTTTGATCAGGTGGGAAGAAAGAGTTGACGTACATCGTTACTGGCACCTGAGGAAGGCCGACAAGTGAACAAGGAAGTTTTATCTCGATGGTGGTCTCTCCCGATTTTAGAGTCACTTCAGGAAGAGAATCAGGAAACTTTTGGGGATGGGCTCGAATAAAAGCTTGTATTCAGGATGGCCATCGTAAAGAGAAGTAGCGTTTTTTTCATGATTCGGTCTATTTGAATTGGAAGAATCCTGTCGGGATGAAATCAGCGGGTAACATGGAGACGGTGATGGCGGAGAGGATGACCACGACCACCAGGACGCCGACGACCAGTCGGACAGCCCGCATGTCCCTGCGGGATACTTCGATGACGAGGCGTATACAGTCTTCTTTCTGCCGGTCCGGGTTCATGGCGGCAGGGACGGGCAAAGCATTGATCTGGCGGACGACTTCTTTCAGGAAAGGCCCCGTGTTCTTTACCTCCGGCTTATGCTGCAGGAAGAACTGCTTGATATCTTTATCTTTCACCATAATGTTCAAGTATTTTCTTCAAGTGTCTCCGCGCCCTGTGCAGGTGTGACCGCACTGTGACGGAAGGCATACCCAGTATCTCCGATATTTCTCTCGTGGAATAATCCTCCATATAGAAGAGCAAGACAGTTGCTTTCTCCGACGCCGGCAATCCATCGATGGCTGCATACAAGGCGTTGCAGTCTTTCTCGAAATCGTCTTCCGAGGGAATCAGGTTCTCTTTTTCCGTGATGGATTCGGTTTCGAGGATTCTCTTCCCGATATAATTGCAGAAGCAACTGTATCCGATTCTCAAGAGCCAGGTGCTAAAAGAGGAACGCCCCTGGAATGTTCCGTAATGGAGGTATGCTTTCAGTAAAGTTTCCTGGGCAATATCATCAGCCGTGAAGGCGTCCCCGTGACACATGCCGAGCAGGAACCTCCTGAGGGGCTCCTGCAAGGTGGAGATTTCGGCTATGAATTGCTCCCGGGTCATCGGCCGTTACGCCGTCTTATTCATCCGTTTCTTTTGATTGAAATAGGATACCAGGAATGCGATTCCCACACCGAGCACAATGGCTGCGACAATCAGAACGAGGGCCACTACAAGTAAGATGGCGGCCATCTGATCCACGTCGGGATTTGTTCCGTCAAGCATTCCTTTCATGGTTGAACAATAAATGATCGTAGCGACAGCTATAGCCATGCCAGCGATGGTGAAGATGATTCCGCAGCGAAGGCAGGATTGAAGCCGCTGCTCTTCGTTCACCGGATTCGTCAGGGACTTGGCGAGCATCTCGGGATCGACGATATTGCCATTCTCAATCTCCTTGAGGAGAATCTCCCTTTTGGTATTGAGAATGTTGCGCTTGTGAAGGTAGTAGAACAGGATGGGCAGCAGGATGACCGCCGCAGGAATCAGTTTGGAAAGAAACCGGAAAAGTTCGTACATGGGTAATAATTATTAAATGTTTCAACACTTATTAGACCGGGTGCGAAGCAAAAATGTTGCAAATAGACGGATAAAGATACGTTTTTTTGCTGATTTGTATTATGAAATGCGAAGCTTTGGATATGGCGGTACTGCCGAGGGCTCCGCAGCGCCGGGGCGGTGCGGGGTCACCCTTGAGGGTTTGGGGTGAAAACAGATGTGCAAGTTTGTGGAAGGCTCTTGAGCCTGGAACAATCTTGCACGCCGAGAGATGTACCGTCGTTGACTACTCGCGGCGGGATTGGACAGAGATGATGAGCAGGTGTCCGAACATCAGGGCTAACAGGAGATATGTGCACCAGGTCGGGGGGTTAGGGACTCCAGTGGCAGCTAGATAGGTGCATAAGGAAAGGCAGGCGATAACGGCGAGAGCCCAAAATTTTAGTGTACGGGCAATGGCAACGGCACGGAGTCGATCCTTATCAGTCATCGATGCTCGGTCATGAGATGATCGGTTAGACAGATTAATGAGTTGCGGATGCTTCTGACAGAAGAAGAGCAAGCCATACACTACCAATGCGATGACTCCAATCCAAAGAAACATTGTCCGATTGCCCCAGGCATCTGCTACTCCACCACTGTAATGTCGTGGAACAGCCACACCGTCGAGAGCGCCATAATGCAGCAGTGGAAATAGCGATAACATCAGCATCAAGATAGCACCGATTTCCAATAATGAGATTCTAACAGACTTCATTTGCAGAATTATAGTTATTATGTTTGACGATGATGAGATCTTATATAAGAGGGGAAAATAATAAAACGTGCCTCACAAGGTAAATACCCAGCGTAAGGTTACTTCTGTTGGCCGGATGGGATATGCGGTTGTTGTGCTTGATTCTGGTGTAAGGGCGATGCAGGCATATTCTCTTGTGTTGAATATGTTAGACCAGCGTAATGACAAGCGGCTTTTCCCGATTTTGTAATGGATGGAGGCATCTGCCAGCATGAAAAAGTGATTATCGTAGGCCGTTGTATAGTAAACATCCCCATTTAAAACCAGGGATAAGTTCTCCATAAATGAAAACTCAATGTCGGTTTTATTCTGTCCGGTAATGGCATGTTGTGAATAACTAGCTTCAGCCAACTGCTGTTGAACCCAGCTGCAGCGGACGGATTCGGACAGCGATAGCCACTTCAAAGGGGATATCTGAAATGACACAGAAGGCTCGATACTGCTTGACAACATATCGGAGACGACACCCTGCGTGAATACAGGCTGTCTGGAAATACCCGCCATAATGCCGAATTTCATTGAGGCATCTACTCGATAAAAGCTTTTACTGAGATCGAAACTCCCGTTCAGCGAATGGCCCATTTTATCCGTTGGCGTAGAGATACTATGCGAAATAATTCCATCCAGTTCCTGTCCGTAGAGGATTCGTGGTTGTAGTAATCGATATCGGATATTCGTTGTCAAGAACAACATTTTCAGGACATCCTTGTAGTCCCACTGTATGGTAAAATTATGGTTTCGGCCAGAAGTGAAATCAGGTGTATAGAAACGATAATTCCGATAGGTTGTCATCAGCACTCCTCTGTGCAATCGAGTAACGGCCGGGTCGTTGTGAGTCAGGTTATATCGGAATTCAAAAGCGGCTTCTGCATTGATTCGATGATGAATCTGAAGAGAAGGTTCCACGATGAGCCTGTGTTCGGTCATCTGATTAATATCGGAAAGACTCCGGAACCGATAGCCAGCTGGCAACCCGATATATAGCGTGGTCTGCTGGGCCCTATAGCGGAAGCTGGCACTTATTCTTGCATCAAATTGGTTGAGGAACAGATTGTTGTCATATGTCAGCCCGTTTTCTGGTTGGTATGCCGGGAGATTAAGACTACTGACGAGTCGGTCGCCACCATAGGAAATGCCTGCAGATGGTGAAAAAGTCCATTTCCCCTTTAAATGCATCTCCTGATATTGGGATGCGAAAAGAGAAAAGCGAATGTTGTCGTACAAGACCTCCTGATCGCGAGTCTGTCCCGGCTCATCTGATACAATGAAAGACTCCTCACGGTGCAATGCGGACAAACGTGTCGAAAGATCATAGGCGGAGGTCTCCGCAGAACGCCTTATGGCGTGGAAGTTTCCGTCCAATTTCAACTGGCGAGCCGAAAGGCTCTGCGCCAGTTCATTGACGCGTCCGGTTTTAGCATCCTGTTCTGCCGAAACTTTCATAATCCCATTCAAATAGACGGCAGGGGCATTTCTCGTGAAAGAAAAGTCACCATATAGTTGCTCTCTCTTCCTGTCGAAACCGATTTGTTCTTGTGCAAGAGTGGTTGAGTCGCCTGGTAACAGCCATTCCGTAATCAAGGAACTTTCTCTGGAGCGCCGTTCGTGCAAATATCCGGCATTGGCAACAATTGTACGTTCTCGAGACGTTTTAAAAAGGTTGTTGGAGGTAACAGCCCAGTCATTATTGAACGTATAACGACGGGAGGCCAGTTGGCCAGGACCGCCGGACGGAATGTTGGTAAAACTCAAAGAAGAGCCGCCCGACATATCGGCCATGGTTTCACCGAGATCTTTACCGGTGTTGTTGTGACTTGCTGTTAGAATGTGTTGATGTCGCTGTCCCAGATAAATGGGTGATGCCTGAATGTCACGAAGAAAATGATCAGGGTAGCCCCAACCGGCTTCTATACCAAAAGGCCAAACCCATACGCCGCGTGCAGATGACTTTAACTTGAGATTCAGCGTTGTTTTGTCGCCAGGGACAAGATCCTGCAGCGCTTTGATCACCTGGTCGTTCTCCAGTATCTCGACCGAGGCTATCATTTCATGAGGGATATTGCGCGTAGCCAGGGCATAACGGCTTTTCAGCATATCCATGCCATCAATAGTCAGAGAGACGGCACGGCCATTATAGAGAATCTTGCCACTTTCCAACACACTGATGCCCGGCATACGTTTCAAAACATCCTCTATGGCAATATCCTGTTTGCTGACAAATGAAGCCACATTATACTTTACCGTATCACCTGACGATTCTATCCTGGGTGAGCGGATGACGGATTCCCGCAGGCTCTCATGTTCTTCCTTCAGTACATAGACTCGTTCTCTCTCGGAGCAGGACACTTTCTCTTCTATAGATGCATATCCCAGGGCACGGATCTGAAGCGTGACGAAATCAGCATCGGAACGAAAAGTGACTGAAAAACGGCCAGCGGCATCCGCTTCAGCATATCCTAGCGTCTTCTCCTGTTCTTTGATGATAACCATAGCCATGACCGGCTCCCTGTCAGCGCCACTTACCACACTCCCGGAAATAGTATGATTGTTCTGTCCAAAACAGATTTGAACAGAGAAGAGAATTGAGATAAGGAAAAGTACGCGACAATACATAGGGATGAACAGGCTGTCGGTAGCTATTCGAGCTCGATTGGATTGTAGAAATAGGATATAGCGAATTCGGGTTCACCGGCCGGTCGTGATTTGCCGGAACCATCCCTTACGCGAATACTGCGCACGAATTGAAGTGCATATTGATAGGGATGCTTATAAGCGTATTCCATAATCTTGTCCGATTCTTGTTTCGTGCACCGTTTTGTCTTATCGCCATATTCTTTTTCAATAATAGGCACGTTCGAATTCTCTATCCCGGTGGCTTCCCATAGATAATCACCATCTAAACAAATGACTTTCAGGATCAACCCCGGCAAACCATCAAATATATAAGGTCCTGCACTCACTGGAATATCTTCAGCATACCAAACGTAATAGGAACGACCCTGGTAATGCAGTTCGGCCGCGGAACACCGATAACCAAGTACGGTAGTATCTCCAGGTTGGAGCATCCATTTGAGAGATGGCCGATTTTCTTCATAACTCAGTATCGGTCCATTCCCCAGTGTCCGTTGGTTTACTTGAACTACTCCGTCAGAAAGTATGATCAGATCAAAAGGATTCGCTACAGATTCCGTGGATAAATAGGGGTTCTTCCCGCTTGCAATCCGCGTATGATTCTCTTCTTCTCTTTTATCGATCCAATAGCTGTAATCCTTTCGAGCAGTTTTACCAACCAAGACTATTCTCGTGTCTGTCAGCAGTTGACTGTCTTTTTCGTTCAGCCCGCGAAAAGACATAGTATATTGCACTTTCAAAAAAGCCGTATCAACCGTTACCACTTCTGTATAATTATGAATAACTGGTTTATATGGGTTCTGGGCAAAAACGGCAAAAGGAAATGCGAGAACAATGATGAGAGCTATTCTTTTCATGATGTTCTGAATTATAATAGGACGCAATTCACGACCAACATTAATCATCGATATTACTTATTTTCAATCTTGGCAATCAACTCCTTCAGTTCTTCGACAGTAATCTTTTCGTCTTTGACGAAGGCCGAGACCACCTGGAGATAGGAGTTGCCGCCAAACAGTTTGTCCACCACTGTTGTAAGAGTCGACTCCTGATAGGCTTCCCGCGATACTACCGGTTCATACTGATAGGTCGGTCCGTAAGTTTTGTGGCGCAGGAATCCGTCGGCTTCCAGCGTCCGGACTTGTGTGGAGAGGGTGTTGAAATGCGGCTTCGGATCGGGATAAAGTTCTCGGAGCTCACGCACGAATAGTGCCCCCCTCTCCCAGAAGTATCCCATAATCGCGGCTTCTTTTTTGGTCAGATTTCTCATTTTGGTCATTGATTTGCTACAAAGATGGACAAAATATTTTAGTTTTGCAACTAAAATAATTAGTTATTCGAGTTGCGCGGGGTCGCCCTTGAGGGTTTGGGGTGAAAACAGATGTGGAAGGGCCTCGGGTGGGCCTTGGACCAGCCCGAAGCGCTTCCACACCGAGAAAAATACCGTTTGTCTTTTACAGTGCCTTTTGAAAGTATGCGTCGAATTCGTCGAGGTTGTGGTGGCCGGAGAGGACGATTTCGCCTGAGGGTTCGAGGAGGAAGAAGTGCGGGATGCCTTCAATCGGGTATTTGCCGCAGACAATGCCCTCGAGGTCGAAGATCTGGTCGTAGTTGATGCCCAATTCCCGGATGGCGGCTAGGGAGGCTTCCGGCTTGTCTTTAACAGTGACGCCCACTACTTTCAGGCCTTTCCCAGCATACTTAGCATACAGTTTGATGACGTTGGGAATCTCATTGCGACAAGGGCCGCACCAGCTGGCCCAGAAGTCGAGCAGGACATACTGTCCCTGACCGACGAGGGAGTTTAGGCACTCGAGGGCGTCCTTCGTTTCTCTTGACTGGACATCTGGCGAATCAACTGATGCAGATCTTCCGTTAAGGGGCTGCCGTTGGATTCATAAGTATCGACATTGACGTCTATGGCATCGGTATCGGGAATCACCTCGATCACGTTGTCAAAGAGACTTCCGTCGTTGAGCCTCTTGCCCTGAGCATCGTGAATCTCTACACGAAGCTGCTGCTGGGAAGTCTGCACGGCATGAAGCGTAAACTTGCCATCTGCTATGAGACAGGTGTCAATGCTTGAGCCTCCTTGGTACAGAACGGCATAATAGTCTTGAGCGGCATCCGGGACGGTAACGGTACCGCGGATGGTGCAGGTCTTCTCGGAATGGCAGGCCAGGCATAGCAGGGCCGCAAACATGAATAGTAGAGCGTTGCTCATAAGAAAGTTTATTGTTTCAATTCGATTCGTCTTCTATCAAATCACTTATCTTCGGGGCGGTGATGTCGTACCAACCGTCTGCGAGGCCGAGATGGTTGCCGTAGTCAACGATGTGGCCCTGTTTGTCGACGAGGAGGTAGTAGGGTATGCCGTGGCTTTTGAGTAGCTGTTGGTTCAGGTCTTTCGACTGATCCGGAGAGAGGAAATATTCTTCGGCACGGAAAGGGAAACCTAACTGTTGTTCGATACGGCGAAGGTTTTCTTCCGGATCCATGTAGATAGCGATGACACGTAGCGGCTGTCCTTTGAATTCCTCAATCAGACGGTTCTGGCCTTTCTTCTGAAGAATACAGGGCTCGCACCAGGCGGCACCGAGGCTGATATAAAGCACTTGTCCGCCCGATTGCTGAATGATGTCGTTCAGCAAGTCGAGGAAAGGATGCGGCTGCGCTTCGATGGAGGCATTGTCGCTATTGCGTTTCTCCGGATGCAGCATCTGGTCGGAAAGCCTGGATGGGTCTTGGCGGTAAGCAGATTTAACTAAATAGTATTCTTGCACGGGCACTTTGAGGAAGGGTGAAACCACCCAGGCGTTGAAAGCATCAACACCGGCTTCGTAGCGGTCGACTTCGTTTCGGACCAGTCGCTGGTAGAAATCATTGGCAATCAGGGTTTCGGCCAACAAATGATTGGGGATGGAATCGCGAATAATCTGGTTGTAGGCTGTGTATTCATCAGTCAGGCCGCGAGCCCGAACTGCAAGAGCCATTTCCCGTGCAGTCCAGGATGCGAAACGGCTGGCCAGTTCGAACTGCGAGCTGTTGATGAGGGTATCGGTGAAAAGATCCATCAAGTCGCTACGTTGGAATAGTGTTTCTTCCGGCATTGTGGATTTAATGTCCAGTCGATAGATATGCAGGCGGTCAATAAGCCTTGTGTAGTATCGGATATCAAGTTCACGGCGGCACCAGGAAAGCAACGTTTCGCTGGGGGATTCCTCTCGGGCGAATTCTTCCAGGCGCGTGAGGTATTCTTCCCGCTGCTGCCGCATCGCTTCCACAAACTCCATTTCCGTAAGACCGTATTCTGACGGCCAGCGGTCCGGGAGATATTTCAGCATATAGACTGCCATCGCGTCGTTGTCACGGGCGGCCGGGCCGGAGAAATGGACGTAGGTAAGGTCAGCGAAGTCGATCTCCACGTGCAGAGAGTCGCCTGGCGCGATGATGAAGCGGTCGACGAAAGTCTGGATACTTCCATCCCGGCGTGTATAAGGGAAAAGCAGCAGGCTGAAGCAGCCGTCAGGGCCGATAGGAGCCACATACTTCTGCGGCTGATTCTTGTCGAGGAACGGCAGCAGTACAGTAATTTCGCGGGTATCGGGATAGACTTCCGGGTGCAGCACCCGCCCCGTCAGGATCGCTGGAGCCGCATAGTCGACTTCTGCTGAATCAAACTGAATTTCCTTTCGTGGTTCCCGGCAACCGACAATCAGAAAAAGAAGAAGGATTATGGAAAGGAACCGATTCATATTTATTTAGAAAATTTAGAAAACATGAACCAGCGGCCGTCGAGGGTTTGGCCTTCGAGGCGGAGATAGGCGCCGCCTTCCGGGAGTTCAGGTAAGGCGACGATGGCCTGGCCGACGGCGTCGGTGCGGATGCAGGGGTTCCAGTAGAGGGTGCCCTGGCGGTCGGGATTGGCCGACGGTGTCGGGTCGAAGTTCTTCGGCTGCTGCCAACCGAGCGGCTGGATGCCGATAGTGGCCTGCTGCTTTCCGGGACGTTCTTCGTCGAACTCCCTTTCGTCATAATGCCGCATTTCCAACAAAACTACGGCAGGAGCCTGGTATAGAGCCGCTTCAGCACCACGGAGCACATAGATGTTATGTACATCCCGGACCGAAAGCGTATAAGCTTCCGTCCAATCTTCCTGTTTGATGCCGTCGATGTAGAGGAGAACGGGGCTGAAACTTGCTGTAGATTTTTGTTCCACCCCGCCTTTGTCGTTGATCGTAGCATGCTGGGATAGAGACGCGCTACGCTTAGTGTACAGATTCCAACCAAAACGATTTCCATCTTCCATCGCCCGCATGAAGAAGTTGGGATAGGAAGCGGTGATGTGCAACATCAGATTCCGGTCGTCATACTTTTTCAGGTCTTCGCGCAGTTGCACCTGCCGCCATTCGAACACCGTAGAAAAGGGACCTACGATACGGTCCGGACGATAGAAGGCAGGTTTTCGTTCTGCCGTGATGCTGCTGGCCGTGAGGGTGTCATCGGCCGGAAGAGGAGTCGCCGTTCCTTCCAGATATTCACGGATCCTAGCTGTGTCGCGAATCTCTTCACGGTCGAGCCAAGTCGGACCGTAGTCGAACGGCTCGGCGAACCCCTCCGGCTCGCTTGCCGGATAGACGTACCAGGATCCGGTGACGTTGACCGAGAACAGCGTCCCTTCGGGGAAATCCAGGTCAGGAATACGGAAATGCTGTCCTTCTTCGCCTTTCAGGCTGCGATTGCCTTCGACATCTTGGGAATAGTAGTAATTGATGTCCTGCGACATGATGGCGACACTATACTGCTCGGGCAGCCGGCGGCGGATACTCTTCACACGGAATTCGACTTCCTGTGCGTATTCGCGCTCGCCCTCCGGCAGTTCCGGAACCGCGACAACCGCTTCCGGCTTGGACTGAAAATCAAAGTCCGCGAAGCGGCTGTTGGTTACCGACAGCGAGAAATTGCCCAGGACGGGAGATCCGTCCGCATCAGTCAGCGCGACGGACAAACGTCCATCTGCGGCCACGGACAGGTTCACTTTCACATCCGGATCTTCCTCATTCTCCAAAATAGCACTCGCCTTATCGTAAATCCCTGGCACCGGCCCCACACCCCTGACCAGCAGCCGCGTGTGGAACAGTGCCTCTGCCGGCCAGTCTTTCTGTGCCAATGTATAGGCCCGCAAAGTGTACCAACCGCTGTCCATATCCTTCGGCAACTCCATTACTCCGAAGAAGATGCCGCCGCGCGATTTAATCTTGACACGCTGCTCCACCGAACCGGCCCCGTCGCGCAGCAGCTCCACGTACAGGAACTTGCTGACCGGAGCCGTTCCTTCCTCATCCGTCACCCATCCCCGCAGCCACACTGTTTCCCCCGCCGCATACAGCGACCGGTCGCAATGTGCCCATACGCGCTCGGCGGCATTGACCGACAGGCAGGAGAAGCACAAGATTGTGAGTAGAAGAAACTGTTTCATAGGCGGCAGGGATTATTCTTTGGTGAATTCAATTTAGAAGTGCAACACTCTTCAAAAGTCAAAGTTAAATAATTGTTTGCAGTATTCTAACGGTGTCATGTAACCCAGTGACTTACGGGGCCTGTGGTTAAGTTTCCATTCGATCCCTGCAAGCATCTCATCTGTCAGCTCGCTGAAATCCGTGCCTTTCGGAATGTACGCTGGATTCTATTCCGAAGTGCAACGACTTCCAAAGTCAAAGGTCATTTCACGTTGTAGGTGTGGATGGACAGCCCCTGCGCCGAGGGCAGGTAGTTAATGCCCCACCAGCAAATCTGCAGGCACACGAAACTCACCAGCAAGACGACGCAGGCCAACCTCCATTCGTTCGGACGCGCCTTGCACAGATGCAGGTACGCCAGGTAACAGAGCCAGGTGGCGGCAGCCCAGGTTTCCTTCGGATCCCAGGTCCAGTAATCGCCCCAGGCCTCTTTGGCCCATAATGCGCCGAACAGCATCCCGAAGGTCAGGAAAGTCAGCCCCACATAGACCATATTGTCGTTGAGATTGACTTCCTTTTCCGTAGTCTTGTCTTTCCGGATGAGCATGTAGATCGCCATCACCGTCGCTGCGCCCAGCAACGCATAGGAGAACATATACACGATCACATGCGGCGCGAACCACGGACTCTGCAGCGCCGGCATCAGGCTCTTGGAATGGATCTCCGGCTTGAAGAGATTCACGCAGATGAAGACAATGGCGAGCAGGGTGCTGAAACTCAGGATCCATTTGTAGCGCCACCGGCTGTAGACGATGATACCGGCCACCGGAAGGAAGAACGAATACCAGAGGCGCGTCTCCCCCATCGTCCGAAGCGGCGGGCGCTCCAGCGAAATCCACATGCCCAGGATGAAGGCGAAAAAGACGGCGATGCCGGCCAGCGTACAGAGATAGACCAGGGCTTTTTTCTCTTTCCAGGCGAAGAAAGCGCCTGCGGCCCACAGGAGCACCGCTCCCAGTGCAAACCAGATAAATGAATCCCAACTCATGACTTCATCGGTTTAGGGGCCATGAAAAACATCAGGCACAGGGCACCTGCAATCATCATGAAGATACCCAGATACACCCAGAAAATCCAGGGATCCCGCACCAACTGAAACACGCTATAGGGACTTTCTGCGCCGTATCTCACGTCATAGCCGTACTGGTAAATCTTCCAGCCGTTCACCTTCAGAGGCTTGTTGACTTCCACCGTGCCGCGGACGTTCTTGCCGTCCTCCGTATAGACGGAGATATCTGAGGCAAATCGCTTTGGCGTTCCGTCATCATATTCTTCCAACGTGAACTTGTGCAGCTCGATGGCCAGGCCGGGCTCGTGCACCATGCCTGCGTCATCCACCGCCCGCCATTCGGTTTCACCGGTGAAAGCGGTCAACTGAAGTTTCTGGATATCCGCATTGCCCAGCGTGGCGGCCACGATGGCGATGACCACGCCGAGGTGATTCAGCAGGAAGGGAATCTCCCTCAACTTCCAACGGAGCAGATGGTTGAGCGCCGCCAGCGCCGAGATCAGCATCATCCAGGTCCAGATGAGGACGAAGGGCCAGAAGCGGAGCATCTGGCTGAGCCAGGGAACATCCGTCCCCTTGACTTGCGGCAACAGTCCCATCAGGATGGTGAGCGCTGCGGCATACGACAGGCAAGGAACGGCGGCACCGCTGTGCATCATCCATTCAAAGACATACACCTTCCGGCGCAGCGCATAGAGCACACCGACGACAACCGCCATCAGGCCCAGCAGAATCAAGTTCACCGGCCAGGCCAGCAGCCCCCATTCGACAGGGCCCAGGACCCATTGCAACAGCAAACCTGTAACAAGAAGGCCTCCTCCGATGAGGAAGCCCTCTTTCATATTCCAAGGCTTGACCCACATACGACTAATAGTCAAGCAGTTTACCGTTCTCCTTGGCGATGGACAGCCACTGGGGGACAATCTCTTTCATGAATTTGTCCTTCTTCTCGGTCATGTCCTTCATGTCAAGGCCAATATAAGCCTGCGCCTTGGCCTTGGTGGAAATGTCGGGCATGGGCACGTCACCGGTATATCCGTGTTTGGCCAGGACCTTGGCAATCTTCAGGCGGGCTTGTCCGACATAGTCGATGCCGTCACCCATCAGGCGCAGCACTTCCTGAGGAGCGTGGAAGGAAGCGCCATGGGAAGCCACTGCGTAATCCCAGCGCCACTGACTCTTGCGGATATCCTGAAGGGCGTCCTTCATCTCGGATTCCGTCGCACCCTTGTCCCAGGCGAACTTGGCCTCGATGTGGGCCTTGGCCAGCAGGTCTTCCAGGCGGTCTCGTACTTCCAGGCACTTCTCCTGACGCTCGTATACGTTCTGGCGCAGGGTCTCCTCGCTTTCGCGGTGGCAGTTCAGGCAGGTGCGGTCCATTTTCGCCAGCGGGCTCTGGATGTGGTGGTCGGAGTATTTCACGCCGCCATCGGCCACATAAGGCATATGGCAGTCGGCGCAGGTGACGCCCCGCTGGCCATGAATGCCCTGCAGGGAGGTTTCATAACCGGGATGCTGGGCCTTGAGGATGGGCGCCTTCGAGAGTTTGTGGATGTAGTCCGCGTAGCCCATTTCGTCATAATACTTTTCAGCATCCTCCAGCGTGAGACCGTATTTCCAGGGGAAGGTAAGGTACTGGTCCTTTTCGGGCGTTTCCGGATAATCATGGAAATAATACTCTACGTGGCACTGGGCGCAGACCAGCGAACGCATCTCGTTGTGCGTGGCCTTGTCCACATCCTTGCCCATACTGGCAAAAGCTTCGCGCAGGGCGGGACGGGAGATATGCAGGTCCATCGTCTCACTGTCGTGGCAGTCCGAGCAGCCGATGGGGTTCACCACCTCGGCACCCCACCTGGCCCAGTTGGCCTTGTAGAACTCGGCCGGACCCACTTCCTCCATCAGGCGCGGCACGTCCGGGCCCTTGCAGGTCCAGCAGGTACCGGGCTGATTGGAACCGTCGTACAGTGTGGTGGGGGAACCGGTGCGCAGGATCTCGCGATGATCTTCCAGTGCGTGGAAGTGGCCGCGGGGCGAATTGTAGTCCCAGGAGAAGGCATACCCAGCCCAGAGGACAACCATATTCGGACGCTCAGCCAGGACATCCTGAATATCCGAAGACATATACTTGGAACGGAAATCCGTCTCCTCGGTGGCCTTCCAGGTTTCATACTCGCGCGGGAAATCGCTCTTGAACTTCTGGTTCTGGGCCACGATGCCCTGCATCGGATTCTTGCGGTTGTTGAAGACGCTCGCCACCTCGGCGCGGCGTTCCATCAAGGCGGAAACCACGAGTCCGAGGAGGAAGACGACGACCATGGCGCCGCCGAAAATCAGCCAGCTGTGCAAGGGTTTGAGTTTGTTTTCGCTCATATTTCAATCTTTTTTATTTTCCGTGTAAATGGCCGTGGGGCGAACGGTGCCCGATGGCTTTCTGCAGCCATTCGGGAACCGGAGAATCCGGGAAGGGGACCTTGGCGTCAGGCGTTGCCGAAAGGCTGTTCTTTCCACCGTGCGGGACATCCCGGTGGCAGTCCCAGCAGGCCTTGCCTTCGCCGTTCTGGGTCATCTTGAAATCCATCTTGCCCAGCTTGACCATTTCCGTGGTAAGCTCCGTATGGCAGCGGATGCAGTTGTTCATGATAACCTGGGCGCTGGGATCCTTGGCGGCGGGAACCTGCGGCTCGCTGAAAGTGAGGAAAGCGGCGGTATGTTTCATACCGTCCAGGCCCTTGAAGGCATACTTGCGCGCCATGTTCTCGTGCGGGACGTGGCAGTCGTTGCAAGTGGCGACCGCCCCTTCACCACGGCCATGCGAGGAGTGGTTCCAGGTCGCGTAATACGGCTGCATGATATGACAGTTGACGCAGGCCGACGGATCGTCTCCCACCAGATACGTATGGAAACGCATCATATACAGGAAAAGGCATCCGCAGCCCACAAAGGCGCCCGCAAGGCACAATAAAAGCACCTTTTGCCAGCGTTTCAACCGTTTAAGAAAAGACATCCGGGGCAGAGATCAATGTTTCCTATCAAAGATAAGCATTAATTTCTTCAATCCCAAATCCCTGACTGGAGACATATGTCCGGAATCGGCTATTTCTGCCGTTCGGCGGCCTGGATCAGGGCGATGTTGAGTTGCTCGAGAAGAGAAAGCTGGACGGCAGTATTGTCGGCCGCCGGCTGGTACCAGGGCTGCGCTTCGAAGTAGGCTTTCAGGTCTTTGGACCGGAATACATAGCCGTGTGCAGCCAGAATCGCATTGCGCATGAGGCGCAACAGCGGCTTGTCATAGCGGTACAGGACTCCGTTCAGCAAGATGTTGCCGGCAAAGGCGAAGCGGCTCCGGCCGCCGTCCCAGGTCAGGTCGAAGGAAGAGACGGTCCGCTCATACCAGGGCTCATTTTCATTCATTTTCACTTCGGTGAGCCGGAGGCCTTCCGGAGTCGGCATGGCTTCCATCTTACCCGTCAAAAAGGAGCCTTGCCCGCCGAAATCGAGCACGCCTGTAACCAGGCCATTGAAGGTGACGGCATTCATCGGGATGCCGGAACCTCCATACTGAATCCGGTCTTCGCCGATGACTACAGACTTGCCGCCTTCGCTCTTGTACGCCCCGCAGAGAAGCGCCATCCACTGCTTCACGTTCAGCGCCTGGGAGTCCCAGGTCTGCGTGGCCTCCATCACGTCCATCAGCCGGTTCTGCTTGTCATAGAAGCAGATCACGTCCAGTCCTTCCTTCCGGATCCGCCGGGCGTACGCTGCAGATTCATACTGATTGACTGCCTCTTCACCGCTGTTGGAAACTTCGAAAAGGTCAGTCCCGCCTGTCACAGGAGTCAGCAGGAATGCGTGCTCCTCCCCTTCTGACATGGCTCTCATCCTGACACCAGCATCTTCTCCGGCGCTGACATCGTAGATCAAGGTGCCATTGTACCACAAGCTGCCCGCAGCCAAGTCCTCCATCGGCAGCACGCGCGGCAGCACCTTCGCAACCACGTCATTGTCGCCATAGATCACCAGATACGCGTTGTCCGGCTGGACGACATAGTCAATGTGGGTACCGAATCCGACGCCATACGGGGCCTCTTCGGCGTTGCGGCTGGGCCGGAGCGTATATTTTCCGGCTTTGTCGGGCCATTTCTCCAAGGTCAGTTCCAAGTCCCCGAGGACATCCGTCATATAGACGATATTGCCCATCCGTATTTCCTGTACGGTAAAGAGCGCAAAGCCGTCATAGAAACGGTCGCCCACCTGGATTGTCTGCGCACCGGAAAGCGTGCCCAGGACCCATACAAACAGTGAAAAGAATAACTTTTTCATCTTGATTTATTCATGAATCTGGAAGAAGGCAATGGCGAGCAGGGCGGCGGGAGCCACAAAGCGGATCAGGAAAAGGAGGGTCTTGAGCAGCCAGCCGGGGATGTGAAGTTTTTCTTCATTGGTAAGCTCCTCGAACACCACCTTTTTACCCAGTTTCCAGCCCGCGAAGAGAACGATCAGCAAGCCGCCGATCAGCATGAGAACATCGGCCGAGAGGAAGTCGAAGAGGTCGAAGATGGTCTTGCCCATGACTTTCCAGCCGCTGAGCGGACCGAACGAGAGGGAGCAGAGGCAGCCCAGTATCCAGATCCCGCAGAAGGCCAGGGCCACCAGCACGCCGAACGAACTGGCAAACGAATCACGTTTTGCAGCTTGGGTGGTTGAGTTTTTCATATGTGTCAATTCTTTAATGTACGCAATAAGGACAGGTTGCTGCGGTATAGCCTTCGTGGTCGCAGGTGAAAAGAATCTTCTTGAACACGGGAAATCGTTTTATCAAGTAAATTTATAAATAAAATCTTATGGATAGGTCTGTTGCTCTGCACGAATTCGGGACAGCCCAAATCCGCGCACATTCAAATTTATTCTATCTTTGCAAAAAATACGATTCAAGCATCGATGAAAAGCTCTTTATGCCTGACAAGCTTGCTCCTGCTGTTCGCTTCGGCAGCACTGTCCGCACAGGAGCAACTCCCCAACATGTCGTTGGACCAGTGGGAAAAGAAAGGAAAAGTATGGTATGCGATCGGCTGGGATTCTGGCAATAAAGGGACGACCACCGTCGGAAAGAATGTAACGGAGGCCGAAGAAGATTTCGTGGCCGTCAAGGGCGAAGGAAAGAAGGCCGCACGCCTCAAAAGCCAGTTCGTCGGCATATTGGGCATCGGGAAGTTCGCCTCGGCCTGCCTCTATACCGGACAATTCGTCAAGGTGATCGGAACGAGCGGATCACAGTTGTCTTTCGGCGTCCCCTTTACCCAGCGGCCGAAATCTTTGCACGGATATTATGCCTACACGCCCGGCATCATCGACTACGCCGGGAAAAATATGAAATCCATGCTGGGCCAGACGGATCACGGACACATTGAAATCTATGTAACTGTCTGGGACAAGCCCTTCGTCATCGACAATACCAAGGACATCGCCCTGGACCCCAAGGCTCCCGACGTCATCGGATACGGCGTGCTGGATTTCGGCAAGGCCACCGACGGCTATGTGGAGTTCAATATCCCCATCGTCTATACCAGCGACGCAACACCCACGTATATCGGCATCATGTCCTCTTCCAGCAGACTGGGCAGCAGCTATACCGGCTCCACTGGCAGCGTCCTCTATCTGGACGAGCTGGAACTCCGCTACTGAAACTACCCTCCCGCTACGCTCCGAAGACGCACCACTTCACGACAGGGATGCGCCGGAGACTCCCTTGTTGTTAAAGAAGTAGATGACGTGGTAGAACAGCACCAGGAGCACCGTCACCCAGCGCAAGTTGTCGAGCCAGTGCTTTCTCATTGGGTCAGCCCCTCCATGGCCTGGTCGATGATATGCTGGAAAACATCCGTTTTCAGCAGGGCGATGCCTTTCTGGTCTCCCAGCATCATCAGGGTATCGCGAAGCAAAGCCCCTCTCCCGAGGAGAGGGGTTTGGGGAGAGGGAAACGTCAAGCGAGTGTGCAGAAGCACACTCGCGATCCCTCACTCTCCGCATAAAAAACGCCTGCTGTTGCAGGCGTTTTGCGGAGAGTGAGGGATTCGAACCCCCGGGACGTTGCCGCCCAACAGTTTTCAAGACTGCCGCCATCGACCACTCGGCCAACTCTCCAGGATTTGGGTGGGCAAAATTAAGAAATATTTTCCGTTTTTTCGATTTTCTCAGCTTTGGCAAAAAACTTCCACTGGAACAGCAACAGATAGATGGCGCCGCAGGTGATGCAGCTGTCGGCGATGTTGAAGATCGGGCGGAAGAAGATGATATGACGGCCACCCCAAATGGGGAAACCCGCCGGAAGGGTCGTATCGATGACCGGGAAATACAGCATGTCGACGACTTTGCCGAAGAAAAGCGGCGCATAGTCGAAGACAACGCCGTAGAAGATGGAGTCGATCTCGTTGCCGATAGCACCGCAGAGGATGGCCGCCAGGCCGAAAAGGACGCCGCTGGGGGTATGCGGCCGCTTGAGCAGCTTGCGCAGGTAGATGATGATCACCGCAATCAGCGCCAGCCGGCAGAGGCTGAGCGCCAGTTTGCCGAAGCCTTCGCCGAACTGCAGGCCGAAGGCCATGCCGTTGTTCTCAATGAAAAGTATCTGGAACCAGTCACCCGCCACATGGATGCTCTGTCCGATGGACATGTTGGTCTTGACCAGAATCTTGACGACCTGGTCGACAACCAGCAACAGAAGCACGAACAACGTGACCCGGGTGCCTTTCGAAAACTTCATCGACAGCCTATCGCTTGTTTTTTGCTTCCACGCTGAGCGTAGCATGCGGAACCAGACGCAGACGCTCCTTCGGAATCAGTTTGCCCGTTTCCCGGCAAATGCCGTAGGTCTTGTTTTCAATGCGGATCAGCGCGGCTTCCAGGTTCTGGATGAACTTGTACTGCCGGGCGGCGAGCTGGCTCGCCTCCTCCTTTGCCTGAGAAGCAGACCCTTCTTCCAGAACCTTAAACGACGGAGAAGTATCCTCCGTATCGTTGCTGCTGCTGTGGTCAATCTGCGACTGCAGCATCTGGTAGTCCTTCCGTGCCTTGGCCAATTTCTGCAAAATCAGTTCCTTGAACTCCTGCAGTTCCTCGTCGCTGTAGCGTACTTTCTCTACAGTCTCCTCTTTCTTCTCTTCCATCGCTATCGTGGGTTTAAAACTAAATTCAAATATAACGATATTATTTCAATCTCACAATACCCAATGCGAGCGTTCCGTCTTCCCATTCGACCTCGACCGCATTTTCAGGCTGCGGAGCGAAACGGATGCTGCGGGCCAGGGTCTGCGCGCAGACATAGTTGCCGAAACGCTCCATGGCTTCCTGCAGAGGCGCATTGGACTCAATCACCACCTCGATGCGGTCGGTGACTTCAAAGCCGGAACTCTTGCGGAGGTTCTGGATGCGGTTGACCAGCTCACGGGCCATGCCTTCCTGCCGGAGTTCGGGGGTAATCTCGATGTCGAGGGCGATGGTCAGGGAGCCCTGCGAAGCGACGAGCCAGCCCGGCATGTCTTCCGAGGAGATCTGGTAGTCTCCGGGGCTGAGCGACACTTCCCCGCCCGGGAGGGCCAGGGTATAGGCGACGCCTTCCGCCTCGGCGCGCTGGATGGCCGAAATCGTCGGCTGGTCGAGCGTGGCGAAAGCGGCGGCGATCTCTTTCATGCGCGCTCCGTAGACCTTGCCCAGGGTCTTGAAGTTGGGCTTTATCTTCTTGGTGATGATGCCGTCGGTATTCTTCACGAATTCCATCTCCTTCACGTTGACTTCCGTCAGGATCAGCTGGCGGACAGCGGAAAGCTGGGCCTGCACCTTGTCGGAAATGACCGGAACCAGCATCTTGGGCAGCGGCTGGCGCACCGGGATGCCTACTTTCTTGCGAAGGGCCAGGACCATCGAGGTGGCATCCTGCGAAAGGCGGATGCGCTCTTCCAGATCGGCGTCAATCAGGGCCGGATCGAATTCGGGCATCTGCACGAAATGCACGGAGCAGCCTTCGGTCGGATGGCAGGGCGCGATCAAGTCAAGGTAGAGGCGGTCGGCGAAGAACGGTGCGATCGGGGCCATGAGGACGGCCACGTCGCGAAGGGCGGTATAGAGGGTCTGGTAGGCGGACTGCTTGTCGGCCGTCATCTCGCCGGCCCAGTAGCGCTTGCGGTTCAGGTGGACATACCAGTTGGACAGGTCGTCGCAGACGAAGCTCTCGATGAGGCGGCCGGCGGTCTTGATGTCGTAGTCGTCATAGGCGGCGCGGACGTCGCGGATGAGCGAGTTGAGGCGGGAGATAATCCAGCGGTCGATCTCGGGCAGAGGGACTTGATCCGGCATCCCGGGATTCCAGCCGTCGATATTCGCATAGAGGGCGAAGAAGGCGTAGGTATTGTAGAGCGTACCGAAGAACTTGCGGCGCACTTCATCGACACCGCCTTCGTCGAACTTCAGGTTGTCCCAGGGCTCGGCGTTGGTGAGCATGTACCAGCGGAGCGCGTCGGCGCCATAGGTGTCGAGGGCCTGGAACGGGTCGACCGCGTTGCCCAGGCGCTTGGACATCTTGTTGCCGTTCTTGTCGAGTACCAGGCCGTTGGAGATCACGCGCTTGAAGGCGGGCGTGCCGCTCACCATCGTGTGGATGGCGTGGAGCGTATAGAACCAGCCGCGCGTCTGGTCGACGCCCTCGGCGATGAAGTCGGCTGTCTCGCCGAAACGTGGGCTGCCGACGTTTTGCAGGCCCTCCTGGGCGTACGGCATAGCACCGGAGTCGAACCACACGTCGATGAGGTCGCTCTCGCGGGTCATCTTGCGGCCGCTGTCGGACACCAGGAAGATGCTGTCGACGTAAGGCCGGTGCAGGTCGATCTCGTCATAGCGTTTGCCTTTGACGGGGTTTCCGGGCATGAAACCGGCCGCCACGGCCTTGTCGATCTCGTCACTGAGTTCCTGCACGGAGCCGATGCACTTCTCTTCCCTGCCGTCCTCGGTGCGCCAGATGGGCAGCGGCGTGCCCCAGAACCGGCTGCGGCTCAGGTTCCAGTCCTGGATGTTCTCCAGCCACTGGCCGAAGCGGCCCGTACCCGTGGAAGCAGGCTTCCAGGTGATCTGCTGGTTGAGCGCCACCATCTCGTCCTTCACCGCCGTGGTCTTGATGAACCAGGAGTCGAGCGGATAGTAGAGTACCGGCAGGTCGGTACGCCAACTGTGCGGGTAGCTGTGCACGTGCTTCTGGACGCGGAAGGCGCGGCCATCGGCCTTCATCATCACACAGAGGTCGATGTCGAGGGTTCCTTCCTCCTCTTCTTTTTCGAAGTATTTCTTGTAGCCGGCCTTCACATAGCGGCCGGAATAGGGTCCGTAGCCAGGGTCGACCGTTGCGGCGAACGCAGGATCCATGTCCTCGAGGCGCATGAAACGTCCCTGGCGGTCCACCTGGGCCTGCGGGTTGCCGTCGCGGTCGACAGGCATGACGGCGCCGATGCCGGCGGCGGCCGCGACTCGCTTGTCGTCGGCGCCGAAGGTCGGTGCGATGTGGACGATGCCCGTACCGTCTTCCGTGGTGACATAATCGCCCAGAATCACGCGGAACGCATCACCGTCGGGCTTGAACCAGGGAATCAGCTGCTGATAGCGGATGCCCACCAGTTCGCCGCCCTTGAAGACACCGTCCAGCAGCTCGAAGGGAATCTTAGTCTTGGCGTTGAACCAGGTATCCACCAGGTCCCTGGCCACGACATAGACAGCCTCGATGCCGGTATAGGGATTGGCGCTCTTCACGCGCACATAGTCGATGTTCGGGCCGACGCAGAGCGCCGTGTTCGAGGGCAGGGTCCACGGCGTGGTGGTCCAGGCCAGGATGCAGAGCGGCAGGCCCTCGACGAACAACTTTTCGGAAGCGGCGTCACGCACCACTTCGAACTGTACCGTGGCGGTCGTGTCGCTCACGTCCTTGTAGCAGCCGGGCTGGTTGAGTTCGTGCGAACTGAGGCCCGTGCCGTCGGTCGGCGAGTAAGGCTGGATGGTGTAGCCCTTGTAGAGCAGTCCCTTGTCGTATATCTTCTTCAGCAGGTACCACAGGGTCTCAATATAGCGGTTGTCGTAGGTGATATACGGGTTATCCATGTCGACCCAGTAGCCGATGCGGTCGGTGAGCGTGGCCCACTCCTTCGTATATTTCATCACCTCGCGGCGGCAGGTGGCGTTGTATTCTTCCACCGAGATCTTCGTACCGATGTCGGCCTTGGTGATGCCGAGCTTCTTCTCGACGCCCAGTTCGACCGGCAGGCCGTGCGTGTCCCAGCCGGCCTTGCGGTCCACGTGGAAGCCCGTCTGCGTCTTGTAGCGGCACACGGCGTCCTTGATGGAACGGGCCATCACATGGTGGATGCCCGGCATGCCGTTGGCGGAGGGCGGTCCCTCGAAGAAAATGAAAGCGGGGGCTCCCTCGCTCATGGCCAATACCTTCCGGAAGGTGTTCTCTTTTTCCCACTTTTCGCGGATCTCATTGCCCGTAGCCACGAGGTCCAGCTTCTTGTACTCGGCGAATCGCATATCGATGAACGGTTGTTACGTTTTTGAATTTGCAAAGATACGATAATTCACTAATTTTGGGCACCGAAAGCAAAAATCAATACCATGGGTATCGTTGATATCGTCATCGTTTGCTGTTTTCTGCCGGCGCTCTACTTCGGCATCAAGAACGGACTCGTCAAACAACTGGTCGCACTGGCCGTCATCTATTTTGGCATCAAACTCTCGCTGCGCTTCTCCGTCCCGGTCGGAAACTGGGTGGTGGAGCATGTCAAGATGCCTGATTTCTGGGCCAAAGCCGTTTCTTTCATCGTGATCTTTTTTGTAGTTGCGCTCGTTTTAAATTTATTTGGCAGGCTCATCGAGAAAATAATCCAAATTTCCCTGCTCGGCTGGCTCAACAAACTGCTGGGCATCGCCATGACCTTCTGCCTCTTCATCCTGCTGCTTTCGGCCCTCGTGTATCTGGTGGATTCTGCCAATAACATCCTGGAATTCATCCCGAAAGAGAAACTCGAGGAGTCCCGCTTCTACCCCATGCTCCTGAACCTTTCCCAGGAGATCTTCCCGCGTTTCAAGGAACTTTTCCAGACGCCGGAACTTTAACTTTTTCTTTTTTCGCGGTCCAGCGAAGATTTTGCTTTTCTGCGGGCGGAAAAACGATCCCGCACCCCAACTTTGCGTTTAGAAACTGAACGCGAGGGAGCCGTGTGCGAGATTGTCTGTCGGGCGGAAGACATGTGCGGGAGAGCTCCCTCTTTTTACCGGAAAGCAAAACAAGCAAAACCCGTGAAAACAGCCATCCTTCAACACGACATCACCGACTGCGCTGCTGCCTGCATCGCCTCCGTCGCGCGCCATTATGGAGAAGACATCCCCATCTCCCTGATCCGCGAAACGTCGGGCACCTCGCAGGCCGGCACCAGCATCAAGGGCATCCTCGATGCGGCCCAGGCCATCGGCTTCCGCGCCACGGGCTACAAATCGGACGACAAGGCCCTCGACAAGCTGAAGGACCTCAAGGAACCCGCGATCCTGCACGTCGTCAATGAGCGCGGAGACCTGCATTTCGTCGTGCTGTATGCCCTCACGTCCCGGCACGCCCGCGTGATGGACCCGGCGCGCGGCAAGATGCTCCGCGTGGCGGTATCCCGCCTGCAGGAGCAGTGGACCGGCTACCTGGTGACCCTCTCGCCCGACGCGGCACGGGAAGGAGACCGGCCCCACGCGCAGCGCCCCAGCCTGTTTTCCTGCTTCCGGCAGCTTTCCCGCCAGGAATTCGCCCTCATGCTCGCCGGCTCCATCGTCTACATCATCGCCGGCGTGGGCACCGCCCTCTTCCTGCAGTACATCATCGACCATGTCCTGCCCGCCGGCAGCCGGCACGCCCTGCTGCAGGCCTGCCTGCTCATGCTTGCCGTCATGGCTTTCGCACTGACCACCGGCTACGGACGCATCCGCTACGCCCTCCGGCTCAGCCTCCAGCTCGACAGTCACCTCATCCTTACATACCTTACCCACTTGTTCCGGCTTCCCGCCGGGTTCTTCACCCGACGGGGTGCAGGGGAACTGCACGCCCGCATCGGCGACGCCGCCAAGGTGCGGCACTTCCTCATCGAAGGCACCGACAGCCTGCTGACCAGTTCCCTCATCCTGTTTGTCTCGTTTACCCTGATGTTCACCGTGCATTGGCGGCTATCCCTATTCATGCTGACATTCATTCCGGTCTATCTGGTACTTTACCTGGTCGCCCATCGGGTGAACAAAAGGGTAAACCGGGACATTATGGAACAATCGGCCGTCTTTGAGGAAAAGACGATCGAGGGCATCAGCGCGGCGCGGACCGTCCGCCATTTCGGACAGGCGGAGCAGGTGCTGCGCAACATCGAAACAGAATACCGACTTCTGGTCCGCAAACTGCTGCAGGGTGGCCGCTGGGCGAACGGCTTTGCCACCGCCTCCGACGGCATCGCCCGGCTTCTGACCCTGACCCTGCTGACCGCCGGTTCCCTGTATATCTTCGACGGCAGCCTCAGCATCGGCGCCCTGGTCTCATTCTATTCCCTGACGGCCTGGTTCTCAGCGCCTCTGGGCGAGCTGGTCAAACTCAACGACAGTTGGAACGATGCCCGCATCGCGTGGGAACGCCTCGACGACATCAACGGGCTTCCGCCGGAAGAAGCCGGCTTCGGCCACTTCGCACCCAAAGCCGGAGAGGACCTGCACTTCGACCGCATCTCCTTCTCCTATCCCGGCTGTCCCGAACTGCTGCACGACTTCAGCCTGACGCTGAAAGCCGGGGCCATCACGGCCATCCAGGGCGCCAGCGGCTGCGGCAAAAGTTCCCTCGCCGCCCTGCTCATGCGCGATTACGCCGTGCAACGGGGCGTCATCCGGCTCGGTCCGCACGACATCCGGCTTTTCGCCCTGGATGCATGGCGCTCGTTCATCTCGATCGTCCCGCAGGAGCCGCAGCTGCTCAACGCCACCCTCCTGGAAAACATCGCCGGCTTCGGGCCGGAGCCCGATATCGAACGGGTTGTCCAACTCCTCGACAGCCTGCAGCTGGGCGACTTCATCCGGGAGCTGCCCCTCGGCGTCTTCACCCGGATCGGCGAACGCGGCAGCACGCTCTCGGGCGGCCAGCGCCAGCGCATCGCCCTGGCCCGCGCCCTGTACCGCCGTCCATCGGTCCTCATCCTCGACGAAGCCACGTCCTCGCTCGACGAGCACGCCCGGCAGTGCCTGCTGGACGAAGTGGTCCGCTTCCGCGAACAGGGCGGCACCGTAATGATGATCACGCACCAGCGTGACAATACGGCCATCGCCGACCGGACGATTCAATTATAACAGAAAGATATGTGCGCACGAACAGGTCAATCCCGGACACCTGCAAGGACGGGAATCACTTAACACTCACACTGATGGAAGAAAAACTGATGAATGAATGGGGTTTGAGGGAAATGACTTCTTCCGAACTCCAGCTCAGAGGCGGGGCCGACAAGAGCAAGCTGGCCACCATTCTGGAGAAGATCCGCAACCTGCTCGACACAATCATGGACTACATCCCCAACCTGCTGAAGGGTTTCAAGGATGGGTTCTTAGGCATGGACAGAGATAAAGATTAGGAGGAAAAAATCATGAGAGTATTGGAAATCCAGGAAGCCGCGCTCGTCTGGGGCGGCGTTGACAAGAGAGCACAAGACGCACTCTATACCATCGGGTATGTGATCGGAATCATCGCCCGTTTCATCGGCGCTTTGTTCCTGTTCAAGAAGGACAAGCCGACGGTTTAAACCAGTCAACCGGGTCTCTCTCCGGAGAGACCCCTTTGTTCCCTGTCATGAAACGAAATGCATTGATCCTGTTCCTCAGTTTCCTCGCGATCCCGCTTTCCGCCCAGGAAACCTGGCCGCTCGAACGCTGCATCCAGTATGCCCTGGCCCACAACCTCGATATCCGCGAAAAACAGATAGAAGTCGCTGTCCGCCAGACAGATCTCACACAACAGCGACTGCGCTGGCTTCCCTCGGTCTCCCTTCAGATAGGGGAGGATTTCAACTGGGGCCGCAGCGTGGACATGCAGGAACTGGTCATTATCCGCAACGACCTGACGCGGGCCACCGGGATATCGGTCGGCGCTTCCCTGCCCCTCTTCGACGGCTTGTCGCGGCACCACGAGCGACTGGCTGCCAAAAAGGCCGTGGAAGTCGCTACGCTCGAAGCCGCGGACCTTCGCAGCGTGCTGGAGACCGACGTAACCCGCGCCTATCTGGAGCTGATGCTCGCCAAGCAGATCCACGCCTATTCCCGGGAAAGCCACGCCACCATCGTGCAACAGCGCGAACGGACAGCCCGGCTGGTGGAAGCCGGCAGCCAGCCCAAAAGCGCGCTGAACGAAATGGAGGCCCAGGTCGCCGCCGAAAAAGCGGCCCTGGTGAGCGCCGAAACCCGGGTCCGCACGGCTACGCTCGCGCTGACCCGGCTGATGAACCTGCCCGGCGACACCCCTTTCTCCGTGGGCGAACACTTCGGACCTGACACGGTCGCCGTGCGGGTCAGCCTGCTCACTGACGCCCAGACCGAAGCCTGGCTCCAGTGGGATCCGCGCCTCCGCAGCGCCGAAGCCCGCATCGCCCAACGGCAGTTCGAAGAACGGGCCGCCAAAGGGCGCTTCTTTCCCTCGCTGAGTGCATCGGCCAGCTACGGCAGCTTCTACAGCAGCACGAACGACAGCCCGTTCCGCACCCAGCTGGACGAAAACCGGAATCCATCCGTCACGCTGCGCCTCAACATCCCGATCTTCGACAGTTGGCAAGCGGCCACGCAGTTGAAAAAAAGCCGCCTGGCCCTGGAAATGGCCCGGCTGACCGCCGAAAAGATGCAGACCCAGGTGCTCGAAGAAATGCGGAGCGCCGGCATCGAAGCCGAGAACTGCCTGCAGCGCTACCTCTCCTCGGAGGAGACCCTGGAGGCCATGCAGAGCCTGCTCGAAATCACCGAAGCCAAATACAACCTGGGCGCGGCCACCGCCCTCGACTACCTCGTGGCCCGCAACAACCGGCTGAAGGCCGTCTCCGAATACCTGCAGGCCAAATGGCAGTATCTCTTCCAGTTGCGGCTGCTCGAACGCTACCGGCCATGAAATTCCTCCCGCAGATACCCCGGAAAAAGAAACGCTGGCTGCTGGCTGCGGCGGCATTCCTGCTGCTCCTGCTGCTGCGCCCCGGCAAGGCCGGCCGGCTCGAAGTGACGGCGGAACATCCCCTCCGTGCCACCCTGGTTGAAACTGTCCCGGCCTCGGGCCTCATCCGCCCGGTGGTAGAAGTCAAGATCACACCCGACGTGTCGGGGGAAATCGTGGATATCTACGCCAAGGAAGGCGACCGGGTGCGGGCAGGCGACCTGATCCTGCGCATCCGGCAGGACCTGTACCTGTCGCAGGTAGACCGGGCGAGCGCATCGTTGGGAACGCTGCGCGCCCAGTACACCCGCCAGCGTGCGGAGGCTCACCAGGCCCGTATCAACTGCGAGCGGGCCCAGCTTCTCTTCGAACAGAGCGCCGTTTCCACCGCGGAACTGCAGCGGGCGAAGACCGAACTGGAGATTGCCCAGAGCAGCCTCAAGGCCGCCGAATACGCGGTCCGCAGCGGCGAGGCCCAGCTCAAGGAAGCCCGGGAGAACCTGTTGAAAACCAGCCTCTACGCACCCATCGACGGCATCATATCCCATATGGAAGTGGAAAAGGGAGAACGTGTGGTCGGCACCAGCCAGATGAGCGGCACGGAACTCTTCCGCATCGCCGATTTCAGCCGCATGGAAGTCACGGTCGAGGTCGGGGAAAGCGACATCGTCCGCATCGAGACAGGCGACAGCGTGCGGGTCGAGATCGACGCCTACCCGCGCCGGAGCTTCCGTGGAAAGGTCGTGCAGATTGCGAATTCTGCAAAAGTTGCTAACTTTGGCGTCCGGATAGAACTGCTGCCCGATTCTTTGAAATTCCTGCCGGGCATGTCCGCGGCGGTGACCATCCTGACGGACCGGCGGGATTCTTGCCTGACCGTGCCGGTCGGGGCGGTCTTCACCCGCAACCGGGAAACCTGCGTGTGGGTGGCCGGACCCGGAGAGGCCGCCCGCCTGCGGAACGTAGCCACCGGCATCCAGGAACGCGACCGGATCGAGATCCGGGAAGGCCTTTCGGAAACGGACCGGGTGGTCACAGGACCGCCGGAAGCCATTTCCCAGGGAATCAGCGAAGGGCGGAAGCTGAAACTGTCCGCTAAACGACATTGACGATGAACGAAAGAATCCTGATGATCGAAACCAGCACCGAGTGCTGCTCCGTGGCCCTTTCGGAAGGAGCACGGATCCTGGCCCGGCGGATTGATGAAACGCCGCGGATGCAGTCGTCCCTGCTGGCACCCTATATCGTGGAAGTACTGCAGGAAGCGGGGCTGACCCCCGCCGACCTCGACGCCGTGGCCGTGAGCGAAGGCCCCGGCTCGTACACCGGCCTGCGCGTCGGCGTATCGACGGCCAAGGGCATCTGTTTCGGCGCCACCAAACCCCTGCTGGGCATCGATACCCTGCAGATTCTCGCCTGCCAGGCCGAGCTGCCGGAGCAAGCCCGACTTGGCGGTCCGAACGTTCGGATCATCGCCATGCTCGACGCGCGCCGCATGGAAGTCTATGCCGCCACCTTCGACACCGAAGGCCGGAAGTGCACCGACACCGCCGCCGTCATCCTCGACGAAACGAGCTACCAGCAGGAACTGGAAGCCGGCAATGTACTCTTCATCGGCACGGGTGTAGAGAAGTTCCAGGCCATCTGCCGGCATCCCAATGCCCGTTTCCAGCCTTGTTTTCCCCTGGCCCCGGCCATGCTGCAGCCAGCCCGGGCCGCCCTGCAAAAAAAAGAGTTCAAAGACGTTGCGTACTTTGAACCCTTCTATTTGAAAGACTTCGTAGCCGGCGTGAGCAAACACGCCATTCTTTGAGGCTACAGATTTTTCCGGATCAGCGACTCCAGCGCTTCCTTGTCGAAAACGTCGCTTCCCACGATGTCGCCGGCACGGTCGAAGACGAACATCGTCGGAATCTTGACCACGTTGTAGGCCACGACGGACGGCGACTGCACACCCAGGCCGTCGTTCACGTTGATCCAGGGCAGACCCTGGCTGCGGACAGTGGCGGCCCAGCTGGGCTTGTCGATGTCAAGGCTCACCTGGTAGATTTCCAGGCCCTTGTCGTGATAGGCGTCATAGAGCTCCTTCAGGTCCACGTTGAACATCTTGTACTCGGTCTGGCCCACGCTCCAGAAAGAGAGGATGAGCACCTTTCCCTTCTGGTCGGAAAGCTTCTGCCGCTCGCCCTTCACATCGGGCAGTTCCAGGTCGGGGAAACTGACCACGTCGACGTCGCCGAAGCGGGTCGAGAACTCGAGTCCGCGCTGACGGGCGTCGACCGCGTCACGCAGGGCCAGCACATATTCGGATTTCGGATAGACCAGCGTCAGGGAATCGAGCGTGTTCTTGAAGAGGATGGCGTCGGTTTCCTGGCCGAAGACCGGAAGTTCGTCGGTGAACTTCTGGAACAGGACCACGGCGGAAGTGATGGACTTCGGATGCGTGACCACATGCTTGATGGCCTCGCGCTTGTAGTCGACATAGAGCTTGCCCAGCCGTTGGTTCAGCGCATTGATCTCGGCGGCGGGCGTCTCCTCGTTCACCTTCGCCGTGAGAGCCGCCATCTCGGCGGTCGCTTCGGCGAATCGGGTGTTGACCTCCTGGAAAAGGGTGGATTCTTCGGAACCGGTGATGGTGAAAGCGCCGGTCGCCGGTACAGTGATGCTCACCTTGTCGGAAGGACGCAGGATCATCGAAGCCACCGGGCTTCCGCCCAGATAGAGATAGTAGAAGTACGGATCGTTGCCGGTAAGCTTCACTTTGTAGTTGAAGCGGCCCTGGGCGTCGGTCTTGATGGTATCGACCGCCAGCAGGCGGTTGTAGTTGAGCTTCTGGAGCACCACGGAAGAATCCTTGGCATTCTCGACGGTGGCGCTGATCTGCGCCGTCGGGGCCTGGTTGCAGGCGGCCAGCAGGCCGACTGCGGCAAAGAAGGAAAGGATACGTTTCATGAGGCTTATTGCGCTTGGAAAGCGGCGGCGATCGACGCGGCGATGGCGGCGAACTGCTCGGGCTTCAGTTGCTTCTTGGGCTTGCGGAAATCCAGGTCTCCTTCGGTCTGGAGCGGCACCAGGTGGATGTGGGTGTGGGGAACCTCCATGCCCAGTACGGCCACCCCCACCCGCTTGCACGGGACAGCGGCGCGGACCGCCCTGGCCACTTTCGCAGCAAACTGCCAGAGTCCGGCATAGGTCTCTTCATCCAGGTCGAAGATGTAATCGACTTCTTTCTTGGGAATGACGAGGGTATGTCCTTCATTCAGCGGATTGATGTCGAGGAAAGCGTAATAGTTCGCGTCTTCCGCCACCTTCCAGGAAGGAATCTCGCCCGCGACGATGCGGCTGAAAATGGATGCCATGGCTAAATGGAGATTTCGAGGATTTCAAACTTGATGATGCCGGAGGGGACGGTCACATCGACCACGTCGCCCTTGTGGTGACCCATCAGGGCCTTGCCGATCGGCGTGGTCATGGCCAGCTTGCCCTGCAGGATGTTGGCTTCGCTTTCGCCCACGAAGGTGTAGGATACGGTGGAGCCGTTGGCCAGGTTCTTCAGCTTGACCTTGGTCAGCATCTGGACCGTATCGGTATTGATTTTCGATTCGTCGATCACCTTGGCGTTGGCAATCAGGTCTTGCATTTTGCTGATCTTGAGTTCGAGCATGCCCTGCGCCTCGCGTGCCGCATCGTATTCGGCATTTTCCGACAGGTCACCCTTGTCGCGCGCTTCGGCAATGGCTCTCGAGATGACAGGACGCTCGGCGATCATGGCCGCCAGCTCTTCGCGGAGCTTGTCGAGCCCTTCCTGTGTTACATAGTGTGCTTCTCCCATTATAAAAAACAGTTAAAAAGAAAAGAATCCCATCCGTGTGGGACCCTTTCAACGTTCAATCTTTCTGCAAATATACAAATAATTTTACACAACCACAATTTCGCCCGCCTTTTTGCGGTCGATGCACAATTGTTCCTTGAGTTGATCCAGGGAATCGAAGCGCTTCTCGTCGCGAAGCCGGGCGCAGAACTCGATGTCGAGGTCCAGTCCGTAGATCTCCCGGTCGAAGTCGAGGATGTGGGTTTCGATGGTCCGGGCGCCGCCAGCTCCCACCGTCGGACGAATACCAATGTTGCAGACGCCCTGCCAGGTCCTGCCCAGCACGTGCACGCGCACGGCGTACACGCCGTCGGCAGGAACGAGTTTCAGGGGCTCGTAGAGCTGCATGTTGGCGGTCGGAAAACCGATGGTGCGGCCGATGCGGTTGCCGGACACCACCACGCCATGGAGGCCATAGCAGTAGCCCAGCATACGCTCGGCGAGGATCACGTCACCCGCAAAGAGCGCGCGGCGGATCTGTGTGGAGCTGATCACCACATCCAACCCCCGGGAGAAGGCTTCCACCCGCACCGGCGTCACGCCGCAGCGGGCCACGGTCTTCATCATTTCAGCGGTCGAAGCGAAGGCGTCATGGCCCAGCCGGTGGTCGTAACCCAGCACCAGCGCCGTCGCGCCCAGGCGTTCGACGAGGTATTCCCGGATGAAGGTTTCGGCGGACAACTCACTGAAAGCCAGATCGAATGGCAGCACCTCGAAGCGGTCCACCCCATAAGACAGGCAGCGCGCGCGCTTCTCCTGCAGGGTGGAAAGCAGGCGCAGCCGGTCGGCGTCCTGCTGCAGCACACTGCGCGGATGCGGCCAGAAAGTCACCAGCAGACTCTCCTCCCCCCGCTCACGGGCGACGGCGCACAACTGGTCGATCACTTGCTTGTGTCCCAGATGCACGCCGTCGAAAAAACCGGTCGCCGCTACAGCCATTTCACCAATTCAAAGTCCTGGCGGTGCGGCAGGTCGGGGTTCTTGGCATAGAGCCTGCCCGCTGCCTCATACGTGCCGGAGAACTCCGGTACGATGGTCGCACGATAGGTGGCGACACCATCCTGGCAATCGACCAGCTTGAAGTCGAAGAGCGACACGATGTGGCGTTCGCCCTTCGCATTCTGCTCGGTCAACAGGATTTCAGCGCCGATATCTTCGGGATCGAGTTCGCCGAGGTAGAGCACCAGCTCGGAATCGTAGGTCTGGCCCATGTTGAGCAGGGAGCGCACCCCGCTGTTCTGGTTGAACGAGCGGACCTCGATGCCGTTCCACTCGCGGCGCACCCGCTTCTTCCAGAAAGCGATGTCGCGCGCCATGGCGAAGTCGTTGGCAATCAGCTTGTCGGAACGTTCCTTCAGCGGCTCGTAGTACTTCACGCAGTAGTCGTTCATCATGCGGTTGGTGGTGAAGTTGCAGGCCACCTGCGCCACGGTGTTCTTGATGGTCTCAATCCAGGTCTTGGAGATGCCGTAGGTATCCTTGTTGTAGAAACTCGGCACGATCTCGGTCTCAAGGATGTTGTAGATGGTCGACGAATCGAGGTCGTCCTGGAACGACTGGTTGTCGTAGGTACGCTCCATGCGGAGGGCCCAGCCGGCGCCCGGTCTGTAGCCTTCCACCCACCAACCGTCGAGCACGGAGAAGTGCATGACACCGTTCATCACGGCCTTCTCGCCACTGGTGCCGGAAGCTTCCTGCGGACGGGTCGGGTTGTTCATCCAGACGTCCACGCCCTGCACGAGCAGCTTGGCGATGGTGATGTCGTAGTTCGGCACGAAAACGATCTTGCCCAGGAACTGCGGCATCTTGGAGATGTCGATGATGCGCTTGATCAGGTCCTGGCCGGCCTTGTCGGCGGGATGCGCCTTGCCGGCGAAGAGGAACTGCACGGGGTGCTGCGGGTTGTTGACGATATCGTTCAGGCGGTCGAGGTTGCTGAAGAGCAGCGTCGCACGCTTATAGGTGGCGAAGCGGCGGGCGAAACCGATAGTCAGCACGTCGTCGCGCAGGGTCTTGCGGATCCTGACGATCTCGTGCGGCGAGTAGTGGCTGGTGAGCGTCGTGTCGGTCATCAGGTCCTTGATGGCGTCGATCAGGCGCTTGCGCAGGGTCTGGCGGATGCGCCAGATCTTCTCGTCGGGCACTTCGTAGATACCCTCGAAGCAGCGTTTGTCGTAGTGGTGCGTCTTGAATTCCTTGCCGAACACCTTTTCGTGAATCTCTTTCCATTCCGGCGCCGTCCACGTGGGATAGTGGACGCCGTTGGTGACCGAGCTCACATGAAGTTCCTCAGGCAGGTAACCAGGCCACATCGGGGCGAAGATATTCTGGCTCACACGGCCGTGCAGCCAGCTCACGCCGTTGATTTCCTGCGACAGGTTGGCCGCCAGGAAGCTCATGGAGAACTTTTCGCCCGGATTCTCGGGATGGATCTTGCCCAGGCTCATGAAGGTCTGCCAGTCGATCTTCATGCGCTCCGGATAGTGCGAGATGTAGACGCGGAGCAGGTCTTCCGTAAAGGCGTCGTGACCGGCCGGGACCGGGGTGTGCGTGGTGAAGAGCGAAGAGGCGCGCACCACTTCCAGAGCCTCGGGATACGAAAGATTGTCGATCTGGATCAGTTCGCGCAGGCGCTCGAAGCCATTGAAGGCGGCATGGCCCTCATTGCAGTGATATACATCGGCATGGATGCCCAGGGCCCGCAGGGCACGGACACCGCCCACACCCAGCAGCATTTCCTGCTTCAGGCGGTTCTCCCAGTCGCCGCCGTAAAGCTGGTGCGTCACCTGGCGGTCTTCGGGCAGATTGTCTTCGTAGTCGGTGTCAAGCAGATAGAGGTCGGTACGGCCCACTTCCACGCGCCAGATACGGGCATTGAGGTTTCGTCCCGGGAAAGCGACGCTGACCGTCAGCCAGTTGCCGTTTTCATCGCGCACGGGCGAAGCCGGAATCTTCGTAAAGTCCTGCGGCGTGTAGTCGGCGATCTGGTCGCCATAGGCGGACAGGCGCTGGGTGAAATAGCCGTGGCGGTACAGCAGGCCGATGGCGGTCATGTGGACTTTCATGTCGGACGCTTCCTTCAGGTAGTCACCGGCCAGGATGCCCAGGCCGCCCGAATAGATCTTCAGCGAGGTGTCGATACCGTACTCCATGCAGAAATAAGCCACATGGGCGCCTTTCCGCGAATCTTTCTCGGCCATATAGGCCTCGAATTCGGCGTAGACCTTGTCCAGGCGCGCCAGGAAATCAGGATCCTGCTCCAGCTTGCGGTACTGCTTGAGCGGAATCTTGTCGAGGAAGAGCAGCGGATTGCCGTTGGTTTCTTTCCAGAGCTTCGGATCGATGTTGCGGAACAGGTCGATGGCCGATTCGTTCCAGCACCACCAGAGGTTCTTGGCCAGGGCGTCGAGATGCTTGAGCCGCTCGGGCAGCTCACGGCTGATGAAAATGCCCGTCCAGGAAGGCTGGCCAGCCGAGTAGCGGGCCATCGGCTGGTGGTCGTCGGGAATCTCCGTGAAGTTCTTGCGTTCAGCCCGCACCTTGACGATGGCCTTGGTATAGGCTGCCTTGTAGTAGACGATATTGTTGCTCCAGAGGGCGATCTCGGAGACCTGCTTGGCGTTGGCCCGGTCGGAGGCAGCCTGTTCGGGCGACTCTTCGGCTGCTTCGATAATGCGCCTGGCGACAGCGTTGACTACTTCCGAATAGTTGGCGTCGTTGCGTTCGATGACCGTGATACCCGGGTGCGGCTCGGTGGCATGGGAGCGGACCCAGAGGCCGAAGCCGGCCAGCGAGGTCGTGACGGTCGGCACGCTGAAGGCGAGCGACTCGAGCGGCGTATAACCCCACGGCTCGTAGTACGACGGGAAGACGGTCAGGTCGAGACCCGGCAGCAGGTCGTAGTAACGCATGTTGAACACGCCGTCGTCGCCGTTCAGGTAGGTGGGCAGGAAGAAGACATCGAGATTGGAGCCGACGGCGTTGACGAGCTGCAGCTCGCGCAGCCGGCGGGTGACGATGTCATAGTCGTCCATCAGGTAATGGCTGGTCTGGGTGGTATACGGGCTGTTGATGCCGCTCAGCTTGTTGAGGAGCTCCCGGTCCGGACCGTTGTTGCCGGAGGGGACCATGATGAAGGCCAGGATCCTGCGTCCGCTGTAGCTGTTGGAGAGCTTGGCCAGGGCGTCGATGAAGACGTCGATGCCTTTGTTGCTGTATTCGTAGCGTCCGCCGATGCCTACCAGCAGACTTTCGTCGGTAAAGCCTTCCCCGGCCATCGCCGAGGCCACCTCCAGGAGTTTCTGGCGAGCGGCGGCGCGGTAGGCGTCATACTGGTCGTCACTGGGCGTGAAACTGTTCTCGAAGCCGTTGGGCGTGATTACGTCGCACTCCCGGCCCAGGAACTGCTTGCATTCGCGGCCGGTGATCTCGCTCACCGTGGTGAACACGTCGGACGCCGTCGCAGCCGCTTTCTCGAGCGAGTGGCGGGCCACCACGCCGTATTCGTGCGCCAGCTGGTCGGCCTGCAGGCTTTCCAGTCCGTCATACAGCGGAATATTCTTGCCTGCCACGCAACGGCCCACCACCGTCGCATGGGTGGTGAAGATGGTGCCGATGGGCAGGTTGGTCATTTTCACATAGAGCAGGCCGGCGCCCGTCATCCACTCGTGGAACTGGGCCAGCACCTTCTCGTGCGGCTTGACATTGTAGCGCACGAAGCTCTCGATGACCTTGCCGGCGGCATAGCCGAACAGGGCCGACTCGACATAATCCCAGCCGCCGCTGATGGAGTCCACGCCGAAGCTTTTCCACAGCTCGGTGAGGATGTCGTCCTTGTGGCTGATGAAGGGCGTAAAGTCGACCAGGATCGCCACCGGATCGCCGGCGACGTTCCAGTGACCGACGCGGATGCGGAGCCCCTCCTCCGCCGCATGGCGTCGCCAGGAGCGGAACAGCGTAGGGTCTTCCGTGAATTCCGGGTTCTGCCTGACATCACGCCAGACATCGGGTCCGATATGGATATGATGATGTTTCTTGAAAGAGGTTCCTAAATAGAGGGCTTTGGTGGCAATAACGGTGTGTATTCCGCCTACCTTGTTGCAAACTTCCCAACTGGATTCAAACAGGTAGTCGGGCATCGTGAATTTTTCTTCCATCTTGCTTACTTGGTTTTCTTGGCTTTGAGTTTCTCCTTGATGCGCAGTTCAAAGTCTGCGAGCACGTTCATATAGTTGATGAAGGCCTCATACGGCGTGTCGTACGGGTTGAAATAGCTGTGGACACTGCCGTCGGAGAAGAATTTGGTGCACATGTAATAGAAATGGTCGCTCTCCTGCAGCTTGCGGAAGATGCTGACCAGGTTGTCGTCTTTGGTTTTGTATACGTCGGCCTCCAGCGCATAAAGCTTGTTGAAAGCTTCCTCCTGCAGGTCGTTGCCGAGCCAGGCACTGGTGTCGCGCTCCTCGTCCGCCCAGGAAATGGGATACGGGACGTGCAGCGGGGCCACCGGCTGGTACGTGCGGGCCGCCTCGGACGGGGTGCAGAAAGAGAGGTTGCGGGAAAGGACCGCGGCCGGGAGGGCATTCATGAAGTCGAAGATGCCGCTCGCGCTGCGCTGGTGCTCGCCGAAGGTCTCATAATCCATGAAGAGGTTGAGCACATCGTCTTTCTCCAGGGCGGAAACGGCCCAGTCGGCGAACTTCTCGGCCGTCAGCGGCCAGCTGTTCCAGCCCCTGTCGGAGAAGCGGAACGCGATGTCGTCGCTCAGGGTGAAGTTGCGGAGCAGGACCTTCATGCGCGGGTTGATGGCATTGGCATACACGAAGTTCGGGCTCTTCCAGCCCAGGATGTGCTTGGCTCCTTCGGTCAGCATCACCTCGTAGCCCAAGTCCGCCACGGCGGCGCCGATCATGTCGGAGTAGATGAGCTCCGTGTTGCGGAACACGGTGGGCTTGACCCCGAAGAGGCGCTTCATCAGGTCGGCGTGCAGCTTCACCTGCTTCTTGAACTCGGTCATCGAGGCCAGCGAAGAGAGCGAGTGGGAATAGGTCTCACTCAGGAACTCCACACAGCCGGTGGCGGCGAGGGCCTTGAAACTGTCAATCACTTCGGGCACATAGCGCTCGAACTGCTCGATGGCGGTGCCGGAAATGGAGAAAGCCACCCTGAAGGCGCCGTTATTGCGAAGGATCAGGTCGTGCAGCATCTTGTTGGCCGGGAGATAGCAGCGCTCGGCCACACGGCGCACGATGGTCCGGTTGGAGAAATCATCGAGGTAGTGGAAGTCATTGCCGATGTCGAAGAAGCGGAACTGCCGCAGACGGTCGGGCTGATGGACCTGGAAGTAAAAACAAACTGACTTATTCATATGATTGACTTTTTTATTTTCAGCGGTTTTTCTTTTTCAACGAAGACCTTCTCATTCTGAACGTTTTGTCATTCTGAACGTTTTGTCATTCTGAACGCAGTGAAGAATCTATCGCCGACTGATAGACGTCGCGCACCTTCACGGCGGCAGCATCCCATTTGAGATTGTCCACCTCTTCACGGCCGCGCTCAGAGGCCAGATGCGGAAGCGCCGGATAGTTGAGCAGGCCGTACATAGCGTCGGCCAGGGCGTTGACATCCCAGAAGTCGACTTTGATGGCATACTTCAGCACCTCGGCTACACCCGACTGCTTCGAGATGATGGTCGGCACATCCGATTTCATGGCCTCGAGCGGCGAAATGCCGAAAGGTTCGGACACCGAAGGCATCACGTACACATCGGAAAGGGCGAACATCTTCTGTACGTCGTCGCCGCGCAGGAAGCCCGTGAAGTAGAAGCGGTCGGCAATGCCGAGTTTCGCCACATAGCGGACGCAGCGGTTCATCATGTCGCCGCTGCCCGCCATCACGAAGCGGGTGTTGGGGCAGACCTTGAGCACCTTCGCGGCTGCTTCGATGAAATATTCGGGACCTTTCTGGAAGGTGATGCGGCCCAGGAAGGTGATGACTTTGTCATGGACGCCGCGCTGGACCGAGATTTTCTCGCGGCCGGAGAAGTCCACGGCATTGTGGACCGTCACGACCTTGGCGGGATCGATGCCGTACTTGGTGATGACGATGTTGCGGGTCAGGTCGCTGACGGTGATGACCTTGTCGGCTTCCTGCATGCCGCGCTGCTCGATCTCGAAGACACGGGTGTCGATGCTGTCGGCACTGCCGCGGTCGAAGGAGGTGGCGTGGACATGGATGACCAGCGGCTTGCCCGACACGCGCTTGGCGGCGATGCCGGCGTAGTAGGTCAGCCAGTCGTGGGCATGGATCACATCGAACTGTTCTTCGGCGGCAATCGCACCGCCGACCATGGCGTAGCGCGAGACCTCTTCCATGAGGTTTTTGCCGTACTTGCCGGAGAACTTGTATTTCTGGCGGAAATAGAACTTGAATTCCTCGTTCTGGCTGCGCCGCTCCTCTTCCACCAGATCGGTGAAATCGACCGGGTCGATATAGGGGTGCAGGTTGGAACCGACGCGCAGGAACTGGACCTTGCCCAGGAATTCGTCGGTGTTGGCAAACGCATCGTACACGGCCACGTCGCTGGCGTTGATGATGCGCACGGCGCTCTGGTCTTCGTCGCCGCTGGCGGAAGGCATCACGAACAGTACCTCCACGCCGCAATGGGCCAGGCCCTTGGTCATGCCGTAGCAGGCCGTGCCCAGACCTCCCGCGATATGGGGCGGGAACTCCCAGCCGAACATCAGGACTCTCATAACGATTCCTCCTCCTTATTTTTCTTGATGAGATATTTCACCCGGATGATTTCCGCCACACTGAGCGCCGAGTTGATGGCGCCGTGCGGGAAATACGGCGGATCGCCGTCGTAGATCTCGGCCACCGCGGCGATGCCGTGGACGTTCAGGTCTTCCTGGAAGCCGTCGACCAGTTCCTGCGCCTTGCGCACGAACGAAGGGCCGAAGAGTTTGAAGCAGCCGGTCACATAGGCGCCCAGCAGCCAGGGACGGGTACAGCCGTTGTGGGTGGCCGTGTCGCGCTCGATCTGGTTGCCGTCGTAGCGGGAGCGGTAGAGCGGATTCTTCGGCGAGAGGGTGCGGATGCCGCGCGTGGTCACGAGTTCGCGCTCCACGGCATGCAGGATCTCGGCCTGGACCTCTTCCGAAACAGGGCTGTACGGCAGGGAGCAGGCATAGAGCTGGTTGGGTCGCGTAAACACGTTCTGGCCCTCTTCACCGACATAGTCCGCCAGGTGATGGCGGGCTTCCACCCAGAAGGTATCGAAGAAGCAGGCTTCGACCGCGGCTTTCACTTCCTGGCAGCGTTTCGTAAAGCTGCCGGCTTTTCCGAAGCGGCCCTCCATCTCGAGGGCGAAGCAGATGGCATTGTACCAGAGGCAGTTGGTTTCTACCTGATAGCCCCGGCGCTCCGTCACGGGCTTGCCGTCGATATAGGCGTTCATCCAGCTCAGGGCGACGCCCGGCTTCTCGGCCCAGAGCAGGCCGTTGTCGTGCAGCGTCACCTCCGGGCGGCCGTTCAGGTAACTCTCGATCACCTGTTTGAGGAACTTGCCATATTTGCTCCAGGCACCTTCCGCATCGCCGGTAAACTGGATCAGCTGCTGCACGGCTTCCGTGAGCCGCAACGGCGATTCCACCTGGTCGCTGCCCTTCAGGAAAGCTTTCTTCTGCACCGAGATCAGGTCGGAAAGGATCTTTTCGAATCGCTTCACGTCGCCGTTGTTGCAGAGGGTCAGGCCCGGAAGGGCGATGGCCGTCTCGCGCATGCCGCCGATCTCGTGCCAGGAGAAACCGGTGCAGATGCGGGAGAGCGGTCCCTCTTCCGCAAAGAGCTGCTCGGCGGCGGCTTTCAGGCAGTCGTCATAGTTGTCACGCGGCATGCGGCGCTTGGCTTCCCGGGTGAACTGCGCCTTGAGGTTGCGGTGTGAGACCGGCTCGGTGGAAGCGGAGAAAACGATGCTCTCCCCTTTCTCCATCGGCAGTTCGAAGAAGCCCGGCACCAGCAGGTCTTCCATGCAGTCGAAGCCGCGGCGGTATTCTTCCTTGTAGACGATATTCTTGTACCAGTCCGGTGCGTGGACGTAGTCGCTTTTCTTGGAAAGCTGGAGATGCAGGCGCGGGAAGCCCTTGTAGAGGCAGAACGACACGCCGCCTTCCTCGGAGCGGTAGTGCGTGTCGGCTTCCGGATTGGCCACGGTCAGCGCATGGATGCTGCGGTATGCCAGGTACGGCTTCAGGCGCAGGACCGTGTGGGAGTGCGCATCCAGCAGGGTATAGCGGATGAGCAGCTGTCCGGAACCCACCACGAAGAGGATCTCTTTCTTGAACAGCATACCGCCGACCCGGTAGGTAATGACCGGGAAGGGATCCATCTCAAAATCGACGATATATTTGTGCCCGCGGGGCTCGTAGATGTCTCCGTAGCAGTGGATGCCCAGGTTGAAAGGCATGCCATGCTGCAGCAGCGTCTCGTCGAGGGCCGACAGAAGCATGTAGCGGTGCCCGCCGAAACGGTCGATCGGAACGGCCAGCAAACCGTGATACTTCCGGGTGTTGCACCCCACGATGGTCGTGTTGCAGTAACCGCCGGCCCGGTTGGTGGCCAGCAGCTCCCGCTTCAGGGAGTATTCGAGATTCACGAGCTCCGCCTTGTTGAATTGCAAATAAGCCATGGTCTCACAGGTATTTAATCGCGCAAAGTTACAAAAGAATTTTGGTATTTATACTTATATTATCTCTTGATAGTAATTATAGTTTCTTCAATACCTGAACAGTACGGCTCGGCAGGTAGAGATGGAGCGTGTCCCTGTCCCATTCCCGGACCGTGTGGTGATGCATGCCGGGGTCGTTGCGGGAGAAGCCGTCGAACTCCGGCGCATCGCTGTCGAGCACCAGCGCGTAGCTGCCGGCCGGCACTTCAAAACCGTAGTTGTCGAAGGAATGCTCCGGGTTGAAATTGAAGGCGAAGATCAAGCCTGCACGCTCCAGCAACAGCACTTTCTTCTCCTCGTCGCAGCGCAGGCAGGTGGGCGGCACGGCCAGCAGCCCACCCTCGCGGGCCAGCTGCAGCATGGCCTGTTCGAAGCGCCAGAGCCCATGGTAGCGCAGGCCGGGATTGTCGACCAGCGACCACTGGCGGCGCGCATAGAAGAACGACCAGTCATTGCCCTCGCGCGGGAAGTCGATCCACTCAGGATGTCCGAATTCGTTGCCCATGAACGTCAGGTAGCCGTCGCCGGCCGTAGCCAGGGTCACAAGGCGGATCATCTTGTGCAGGGCGATGCCGCGGTCGATGGTCATGTTCTGGGAGCCGATGTTCATGCTCCAGTACATTTCCTGGTCGATGAGGCGGAAGATGATGGTCTTGTCGCCCACCAGCGCCTGGTCGTGGCACTCGGCATAGCTGATGGTGCGTTCGTCGGGGCGCTTGCCCGAGAGTTCGTGCCAGATCTCGCCCATGCTCCAGTCCCAGTCGCTGCGCTCCTTGATCCACTTGATCCAGTGGTCGGCGATGCCCATGCTCATGCGGTAGTCGAAACCGATGCCGCCGTCGGCGATGGGAGCGGCCAGGCCGGGCATGCCCGACATATCTTCGGCGATGGTGAAAGCATGGGGGTTCAGCTCCTTGACCAGGATATTGGCCAGGCCCAGGTAGGTAATCGCATCCCCGTCCTGTCCGCCGTCGAAATAGCAGTCGTACGACGTGAAGTCGCGCTCCAGTCCATGGTCGTAGTAGAGCATGCTGGTCACGCCGTCGAAGCGGAATCCGTCGAGGCAGTATTCTTCCATCCAGTACTTCAGGTTCGAGAGCAGGAAGTGGATGGTCTGGCCTTTGCCGTAGTCGAAGCAGCGCGATCCCCAGGCGGGATGCTGTCCGCGGGGACCGTCGTGGAAGTAGGTGGTGTAGGAACCGTCGAGGCGGCTGAGGCCCTCCACCTCATTGCTCACGGCATGGCTGTGGACCACGTCCATGATGACGGCGATACCGGCCTGGTGGGCCGCGTCGACCAGCGCCTTGAACTCCTCGGGCGTGCCGAAACGGCTGCTCAACGCAAAGAAGCTGGACACCTGGTAGCCGAAGCTGCCATAATAGGGATGTTCCTGCAAGGCCATGATCTGCAGGGTATTGTAGCCCGTCTCAATGACGCGCGGCAACACTTTTTCCCGGAATTCGGTGAAGGAGCCCACTTTCTGTTCCTCGGTGCTCATGCCGATATGGGTCTCGTAGATGAGAGGGTTATCGATTTTCGGGCCGCGTTTCTTGCGCCAGCGATACGCCTTGGCCGGCTCCCAGACCTGGGCGCTGAAGACTTTGGTCTCCGGGTCCTGGACGCAGCGGGTGGCATAGGCGGGGATGCGCTCTCCGCCGCCGCCGGGCCACTCGACAAACCACTTGTAGAGGTCGCCGTGGGCCACTTTGTCGCCGGGCACACGCAACTCCCAGTTGCCGCCGCCTGTCGGCTTCAGGGCCCATTCCTCGCTCCGGCGCCAGCCGTTGAAATCGCCGGTCAGGAAGATCTTGGAGGCATTGGGCGCCCATTCGCGGAACACCCATTCCCCGTTCTCGCGGTGGAGGCAATAATACAGGCTGCCGTTGATGGCTTTCTTCAGGGGTTTTCCTTTGCCGGCGATGGAATCTCTCACTCGCAGGATCTGCTGGTTGCGTCCATCCACAGCGTTCTTGAAAGGCGCAAGCCACGGGTCTTTCTCGTAGATTTTCATATTATTCTTCCTTCATTGTTTTTTCGACTTCTTCCAGGTTTCCCTGCACATAGGCCCGGCACCACTTAATGAGCGCCATCGCCTTTTTCACATCCTCCCCGATCGCGGTCAGATCCCGCTCCGGGTCCTCGATCTTCTTCACCAGAGCCTCCAGCTCGGCGAAGACTTCTTCGTATTTCTTATCCTTCTCCATAATTCTAACTTTATGCGTCTCTCCCCTATCATTCGTCATTCGCTCCCGCTGGCCGCGGCTCTCGCTCCGCTCGGGTCCGGGCTTGTCCCGGAATCTCAATCCGTTGCACAAGCGCCTCGACCACACCGTCGCGGAACATGACGGAGAGGCGGTCGCCGGGGGTGAAGGCGGCGGCGGTGGCGGCGCGGCGGCCGTCTTTCAGGGCGATGAGAAAGCCGCGTTCGAGGGCGCGCCGGGGATCGACGGCGTCGAGGCGCCGTTCCAGCAGGTCGAGGCGGTGCCGGGCTTCGGCGTGACGGTCTGACACGGCCCGTTCGATCCGTTGTCTCAGGGCATCGAGCACGCTGGTCTGCGACATGGCGTGCGTCCGGACAGCCAGGTGCAGGCGCTGGAGCAAGGTATCGATCTGCCAGGCTTCCGCGGCAAAACGGTCGATCAGCCAGTCCGCCAGCGCCGTGGGCGTTTTCACATGGGTATGGGCGACCATGTCGGCGATGTGGTAGTCGTGGTCGTGCCCGATGGCCGTGAGCACCGGCAAGGGGAACTGCGCCACGTTGACGGCCAGCTCATAGTCGTCGAAACACACGAGGTCCATGGCCCCGCCGCCGCCCCTGAGGATGAGCACGGCATCGAAGGCCTCTTCTTCGGCCGCCACGGCGTCGAGCGCCGCAATGATGCTCGCCGGCGCGGCTTCACCCTGCATCAGCGCCGGGAACAGCCGCAACTGGAAGCGGAAGCCATATTCGTTGCCGGAAAGCTGCCGTTGGAAATCGCGCCAGCCCGCCGCTGTCTCGCTCGTGATCACCGCCAGACGCCGCGGCAGCAGCGGGAGCTCGAGCTGGGCGTTCATCCCGAACATCCCTTCGGCTTCAAGCCGGGCCATGGTCCGCTGCCGGGCCAGTTCCAGTTCCCCCACCGTGAAGGAAGGGTCGATGTCATAGACCACCAGCGTCAACCCGTACATCACCGAGTAACTCACCTGCACACGGATCAGTATCTCCATGCCCACCGCCAGCGGGCGTCCCGTCTGTCCTTCAAAAAACGGGCGGATCATCCGCCAGGAAGAGGCCCAGGCGATAGCGGACGCCTTGGCCAGCAGCGCATTGGAATCCGGGTCCTTTTCCACCAGCGTGAGATAGCAGTGTCCCGAAGGATGCTGCTTCAGCTCACTGATCTCGGCCCGCAGCCAGACATAGCCCGGGAAATGCGTGTCAAGCGCATTTTTCACCTGCTCCTGCAGGGCCAGCAGACCGATGGATTTCTTCTCCGCCATTTCCTACAAATATACATAAATTATCTCGATTTTTTTCGTACTTTTGCATATCCAATTATCCGTACCCATGCTCATCAAGCAGGCCACCTTTGCCGGAAGCAGCCAGCACACTGACCAGAAGCCGAAAGTCCGTCATCCGGAATTCGCCTTCATCGGACGGAGCAACGTCGGAAAATCGTCGCTGATCAACCGCCTCTGCGGTGTCAACGGCCTCGCCCATACCTCTTCCACCCCCGGCAAAACCCAACTTGTCAACCATTTCCTGATCAACGGCGCCTGGTACCTCGTGGACCTGCCCGGCTACGGCTATGCCCGCATGGGCAAGAAGGGCCGCGAGAAACTGCAGGAGATCATCAGCGACTACATCCTCCACAGCGAGGAGATGGTGCTGCTTTTCGTCCTGCTCGACGCACGGCACGAGCTGCAGCAGATCGACCGCGACTTCATCACCGAACTCGGCGCCGAAGGCATCCCCTTCGCCCTGATCTACACCAAGTGCGACAAGCTGGGCGTGAACGCGCTCAAGGCGCAGGTGGAGCACAACGCGGAAATCCTGCGCGAAACCTGGGAGGAGCTCCCGCCCACCTTCTGCAGTTCCGCCGAGACCGGACAGGGCACCGAAGCCATCCTCGACTACATCGGATCCATCCTCGACCAACTATAACTATACTATATCTCACACACTATTGAACTTCCATGGAAGAATACGATCACAAACTGAAGATCTTCGCCTGCAACAACTCCCACAGGTTCGCAGAGCAGATCGCGAAGAAACTGAACACGAAACTCGGCGACTCGGAACTGACCGTCTTCAGCGACGGCGAATTCCAGCCGCAGTTTACTGAAAGTGTCCGCGGCGCCACGGTGTTTATCGTCCAGAGCACCAACCCGCCGGCCGACAACCTCTTCGAACTCCTGCTGATGATCGATGCCGCCCGCCGCGCCTCCGCCTACAAGGTGATCGCCGTGATCCCCTACTTCGGCTGGGCCCGCCAGGACCGCAAGGACCGTCCCCGCGTCTCCATCGCCTCCAAGCTCGTGGCCAACATGCTGACGGCTGCCGGCTGCGACCGCGTGATGACCTGCGAGCTGCATGCCGCCCAGATCCAGGGTTTCTTCGACATTCCCGTCGACCACCTCTGGGCCACTTCCATCTTCATTCCGTATGTCAGGGCGATGAACATCGAGAACCTGTCGATCGCCTCACCCGATATGGGCGGTGCCAAAAAAGCCAACGTCTATGCCAAGCACCTCAATGCCCCGCTGATCATCTGCCATAAGGACCGCTCCAAAGCCAACGTGATCGGCAGCATGACCGCCATCGGCGAGATCGAAGGCCGCAACGTGGTGATCGTCGACGACATGGTCGACACGGCCGGCACCATCACCAAATGCGCCGATGTCCTGATGGAACGCGGTGCGGCAAGTGTCCGGGCGGTCTGCACGCACCCGATCCTTTCGGGCCCCGCCTACGACCGGATCAACGCTTCGCCCATCCAGGAATTCATCGTAGCCGACACGGTCCCGCTCCGGCCGGAAAAAGACAATTCGCGCTTCACCGTCCTGTCGATGACCGAGGTCTTCGCCGATGTGATCGACCGCATCTATCATAACGAACCGGTCAGCGACCTGTTCATCCGCAGCTAAGCCATGATTCTCGAGCCCGGTATCACGATTGAGGCCGTCCACGAACGGCTTGTCGCCAAAATCCGCAGCTACTTTGCGGGTGCGGGCAAGACCCGCGCCGTGCTGGGCCTGTCCGGCGGCATCGATTCGGCCATCGTGGCCGCCCTGGCGGTCGACGCCCTCGGTGCGGAGAACGTGCATGGCATCCTGATGCCCTCGGCCTTCTCGACCGAGGGCTCGGTCGCGGACTCCGTGGCCCTCGCCCGGAACCTGGGCATCAGCTACGACATCGTCCCCATCGGACCCGTCTACGACCAGGCCATGGACGCCATGGCGGCGTTCTTCGCAGACGGCCAGTGGAGCGTGGCGCAGGAAAACCTGCAGGCCCGCCTCCGGGGCACGATCCTCATGACCTGGTCGAACCGCTTCGACGCGCTGCTGCTCAACACCTCGAACAAGAGTGAGCTGTTCACGGGCTACGGCACGCTGTACGGCGACCTCTGCGGCGCAATCATGGTGATTGCCGACCTCTACAAGGTACAGGTCTACGAACTCTCGCACTACGAGAACCGCCTGCACGGCAAAGACGTGATTCCGCAGGCCATCCTGACCAAAGCGCCGTCCGCCGAGCTGCGTCCGAACCAGAAGGACACCGACTCGCTGCCGGCCTATGAAGCGCTCGACCCGGTGCTTCACGCCTTGTGCGAAGAGGAGCTTACACCCGAAGAGGTCGTGGCCCGCGGCACCGACGCCACCCTGGTCGAGCGCATCGTCCGGCTCAAGCGCGGCGCAGCCTTCAAGGCCCTGCAGATCCCGCCCGTGCTGACCGTGGGCGACCATCCGATCGTACCCCTCTTCAAGCAGCTCTGAGTACGATGAAAGTGTTCCTCCTGGCCGTCCTGTTGCTGGCGCTCGGCGTTGCCGGTCTGGCTGTCACCATCCTGGTGAAGAAAGACGGCAAATTCCCTGACGGCGAGATCTCCCACAACAAGGTGCTGCGCAAGCAGGGCATCATCTGTGCCAAGGAAGAAGAACTGCGATTGTGGAAAAAACGGAATCCTCAGGCCGCAGCCCAGGGACTGCGGCCTGATACCTGTCCGGAAACCGGCTGTGACGGCTGCGCTTTCGGAGAACATAAAGAAGAAGCATCATGTTAGTAAACAGCACCATCCAAGACCGCATCTGCTTTGTGGAGATGCAGAATGCCGAACACTTCAATTGCCTGAGCACGCAAATGTGCCAGGAGCTGGCCGAGGCCGTCCAGAATGCATACCGCCAGGAATGTGTGGGCATCGTTCTCAAGGCCCAGTGCAACAAGGGCGTATGGAGCGCCGGCCACGACATCCGGGAACTTCCCCAGAACGGAGAAGACCCGTTGGCCTATGACGTTCCCATGGAGCGGCTCCTCCGCAGCGTGCAGGACGTTCCCATTCCGGTGATTGCCTGTGTGAGCGGTACTGTCTGGGGTGGCGCCTGCGACCTCTGCCTGTCGTGCGACATGATCGTGAGCACCGACAACGCCACCTTCGCCATCACGCCGGCCAAGATCGGCATTCCCTATAACGCCTCGGGCATCATCCATTTCATCAACCAGCTGGGCATCAACAAGGCCCGCGAGATGTTCTTCCTGGCCCAGCCCATCACGGCCCAGGACGCCCTGAACGTCGGCCTGATCAACCGCATCGCCCCTCCGGAAGAGTTGGACGGGATGCTGGAGACCCAGTTTCTGGCCCCGCTGCGGCGCAACAGCGTGATGAGCATCAGCGCCATCAAGCGGCAGTTCCGCATCCTGAGCAAGGCGGCCAACGTGATGCCCTCGGAAACCTTCGAGCGCATCAATGCTTTCCGCACGAAGGTCTACCAGGGTACAGACTATCTGGAAGGCATCCACTCCTTCCTGGAGAAACGCGCTCCTCAATATACAGGGAAAGCGTCCGATCTGGACGACTGAAAGCCCTTCCGGACTTGATCCGGCGTCTAGTCCTCTACTCTTTCGTGTAATACCGCCTTGCGGAGTTCGAAATTCTGGCCGAGGTATTTCTTGCGCACCTCGGGATTGTCGGCCAGCTGCTGGGCTGTGCCGCTCTCGAGGATGGAGCCTTCATAGAGCAGATAGGCGCGGTCGGTGATGGCCAGGGTCTCATGGACGTTGTGGTCGGTGATGATCACACCGATGTTCATGGTCTTGAGTTTGGCGATGATGTGCTGGATGTCTTCCACGGCGATCGGGTCGACGCCGGCGAAAGGTTCGTCGAGCAGGATGAACTTGGGGTTGATGGCCAGGGCCCGGGCGATCTCGCAGCGGCGGCGTTCACCGCCGGACAACTGTACACCCATGCTTTTGCGCACCTTCTGCAGACCGAATTCATCGATCAGCTGCTCGAGGCGTTCCGTGCGGTACACCTTGTCGAAGCCAGCCATCTCCATGACGGAGAGGATGTTGTGCTCGACGCTCATGGTCCGGAAGACCGAGGCCTCCTGGGCCAGGTAGCCCACGCCCTTCTGGGCGCGGCGGTACATCGGGAGGCTGGTGATTTCTTCTTCACCGAGGAAGATGCGTCCGGAGTTGGGCTTGATCAGGCCGGTAATCATATAGAAGCTGGTGGTCTTGCCGGCGCCGTTCGGGCCGAGCAGGCCGACGATTTCGCCTTGCTCCACTTCAATGGAGACGCCTTTGACGACCGTCCGTTTGCCGTATTTCTTGACCAGGTTCGTGCAAAAAAGTTTCATCGCTTAGCTGATCTCGAGTTCAAAATCTTTACGCAGGGCATTGAATTCGGGCGAAGACTCCTGCAAAAACTTTGCCTTGTCGGAGGGCATGTACATGCCGCGTCCGGTCTCCCTGGCTTCTTTCACATCGACGATCAGGCGGATCTCCCTGTCGGCGAACTGTTTCTGGAGGAAGGCTTCCATGCGGGGGCGGCAGTTGCGGTCGATCCATTCTTTCTGGGCCAGGTTGCCGACCACGAAGTGGATGTCTTTGCCGTCCATGGCGGGTGTGGCGTTGGCGATGGCCGACGAAAGGCGGGGCATCTTGCTCTCGCTTTCCGCCAGGTTCTTCCAGATATCGGCCAGCTTGGTGGCATCGGGGGCACCGGGCGCCGGGTTCTGGGCATCGGCCTCGGCCGCCGCTGCCGGTTCCTGCTTGGCCTGGGCCATCATCTCCTTGATGGACAATCCGGTCGAATGCGTTTTCTTCACCTCCGGCCGGGGCGCTGATGGCTTCGGCTCCGCTGCTCTGATTTCCGTCCCGCTCGCTGAAAAATGCTCGCGGCTCCGGAAATCACCCGCAGCATCGCCTTGTGCGGCCTCCGGAGCGCCATCAGGCGCTAGCGTAGGCCGTGAGGGTGAGCCTTGAGGCATAGCAGGCCGGAGCGGCGGGGTTTGGGGCAGCGCCCCAGTAACACCTTTCCCCGGAGCCCCGGAGCTTGCGCTTGCGAAGTTTGCCGTAATGTTGCAGATCTTCATCAAGGCAAACTCGATAAGGAGGCGGGGGTTGCCGCTTTGCTTGTAGGCGGTCTCGCAGGCCGTGGTGATGTTCAAGGTCTCGAAGAGAAAGCCGGGCTCGCAGCGGGCGGCGAATTCGCGGTAACGGGCCGCGACGCTGGGCGCCAGTTCGAGCAGCGTCCGCGAAGCGTCGTTCTTGCAGACGAGCAGGTCGCGGAAATGACTGCTCAGACCGCCGATGAAACTCTGGGCGTTGAACCCTTTCGACAGAATCTCGTCGAAAGTGAGCATCGCCTGCGCATAGTCGCCGGAAAGGAAGTTGTCCGTCAGGTTGAAATAGTAGTCGTAATCCAGCACGTTCAGGTTTTTGATCACCTGTTCGTAGCTGATCTCCCTGCCGCAGAAAGCCACCGTCTGGTCGAAGAGCGTCAGCGCGTCGCGCATGGCGCCGTCGGCCTTCTGGGCGATGATATGCAGGGCGTCATCGCTCACCGTCACCCCTTCCTTGGCGGCGATGTCCTTCATGTTGCGCACCATGTCGTCGACACTGATGCGGTTGAAGTCGTAGGTCTGGCAGCGCGAGAGGATGGTCGGGAGAATCTTGTGCTTCTCGGTCGTGGCCAGGATGAAGATGGCGTGGGCTGGCGGCTCCTCGAGGGTCTTGAGAAACGCGTTGAAGGCCTGCTGCGAGAGCATGTGGACCTCGTCGATGATGTAGACGCTGTAACGGCCCACCTGCGGCGGAATGCGCACCTTGTCGGTCAGGGCGCGGATGTCGTCGACCGAGTTGTTGGAGGCCGCGTCGAGCTCGTGGATGCTGTAGGAACGGCCTTCCGCAAAGGAGCGGCAGGATTCACATTCACCGCAGGGCTCGAGGTCCGGGCCTGGATTGGCGCAGTTGATGGTCTTCGCAAAAATGCGGGCGGCACTGGTCTTTCCCACGCCGCGCGGGCCGCAGAACAGATATGCGTGCGCCAGCTGGCCCCGCAGGATCGAGTTCTTGAGCGCCCGTGCAATATTTTCCTGTCCCAGCAGCGTCTCGAAGCTGTTGGGCCTGTACTTCCGGGCTGATACGATGAATTGTTCCATAGTCTGCAAATATAGCAATAAAATGTCTATTTTTGCCGCATGATTTACACAAAGACTTTCGACTGCGGCCTGCAGTTCGCTTTCCGCCGCACACGCTCGCAGGTGGCGTACTGCGCCCTGGCCATCCAGTCGGGAACACGCAATGAGCCCGAAGCCCACAGCGGCATCGCCCACATGACCGAACACATGCTCTTCAAGGGCACGGCCCGGCGTACGCCGCAGCAGATCAGCAACCGGCTCGAAGTCCTCGGCGGCGAACTCAACGCCTACACCGCCAAGGAGGAGACGGTGCTCTATTCGACGGTATTGAAAGAAGATACGGCCAAAGCAGTGGATCTGCTCTTCGAGCTGGCTTTCACCTCCACCTTCCCGCAGAAGGAACTCGACAAGGAGCGCTGCGTGGTGATCGACGAGATCAACATGTACAAGGATTCTCCGTCGGAATGCATCTTCGAGGAGTTCGAGCGCCTGCTCTTTGAGCCCAGCCCCCTGGCCCGCCCGATCCTGGGCACGACCCGGAGCCTGAAGACCATCGATTCCGCCGCCCTCCAGGCCTATGTGCGCGAGAACTTCCGCCCGGAACGCATGTGCATCGCCATCGTGGGCAACATGACCCAGCAGCGGGCCGAAAAGATTGCCCTCCAGGCCGTCTCCAGCTATATACCGGCAGACTACCGGCCCGCTGCACGGCCGGCCCGGCCCGCCGTTCCGCAGCAGCTGCCCATGCCGCCCCGCTTCGAGAAAGAAGTCGCCAAGAAGAACCACCAGATCAATTGCATCGTGGGCACGACGGCGTTTTCTTTCTACGACGACCGCCGCATGGAACTGATCCTGCTGGCCAACCTGCTCGGCGGCCCGAGTGCCAACTCGCGCCTCAACCAGCGGCTGCGTGAAAAAAACGCCCTGGTCTACACCATCGACGCGTCGTTCACGCAGTTCGCCGACAGCGGCTCGATGCTCATCTATTTCGGCTGCGAAAAGCCCAATCTGGAAAAATGCCTGGAACTGGTCCGTGCCGAATTGGCAGCAGTGCGCGAAAAGCCCCTGACGGAGCGTGCTTTGCGCGTGGCCAAACGCCAGCTGATCGGCCAGCTGGCCGTCGCCGCCGACAATGGCGAGGCCCAGGCCCTTTCCATGGCCAAGAGCATGCTGGTTTTCGGCAAGATCATGCCCGACGAGGAGGTGCGCCGCCGCATCGAAGCCATCACGCCGGAAAGCCTGCAGCGGGTGGCCCGCGACGTGTTTGCGGAGGAGCGTCTCAGTACCTTGATTTTCATATGACCATGGACGCGCTGGAACGCTACGTTCGGGAGATGTCCACCCCGCAGGGGGAAGCCCTTTCGTGGGTGGAGCGCCAGTCCTGGCTGCGGACCAGTCATGGCCGCCAGGTCTCCGGTCCCGAGGTCGGGGCGCTGCTGCGGCAGTTCGTGCAGCTCCTCCGGCCACGGCAGGTGCTGGAAATCGGCACTTTCTCGGGTTATTCAACCCTCTGGATGGCAAGCGCCCTGCCCGAAGGCGGACGCATCGACACCCTCGAGATCAACGACGAGATGGAAGACCTCATCCGCGCGGGTTTCGCACGGGCGGGCCTGGCCGACCGCATCCGGCTGCACATCGGCGACGCCCTCGACATCCTGCCGGCCCTGACAGGCCCTTACGAACTCGTGTTCATCGATGCCGACAAACGGGACTATGTCGCGTACTACCAGGCGGTGTTCGACCTCGTCGCGCCGGGCGGTTTCATCGTAGCCGACAATGTGCTCTGGGACGGCAAGGTCTGCGCCGAGGAGCCGCCCCGCGACCAGCAGACCCGCGGCATCCTGGCCTTCAACGACCTGGTGGCCGGCGACACGCGCGTGGACAATTTCATTCTTCCGCTGCGCGACGGCTTGAACATCATCCGGAAAAAATGATTATATTTGTGAGGATTACGTCATTCCCCGCCTGACCGGGAATCGCCAACGCACATTTATAAACTAAAAGCTATACTACTATGGGACTCGTTAAAGAATTCAAGGAATTCGCCCTCAAGGGCAATGTGATGGACATGGCCGTCGGTGTGGTCATCGGCGGTGCGTTCGGCAAGATCGTCTCTTCGCTCGTCTCCGACATCATCATGCCGCTCATCGGCGCGCTGCTGGGCAACGTCGATTTCACCAAGCTGGCCGTCACCCTTCGTCACGAAGTGCTCGACGCCGCCGGCGAAGTCGTAAAACCGGCCGTCAACCTCACCTACGGCAACTTCATCCAGGCCGCCGTCGACTTCTTCATCATCGCGCTCTGCATCTTCTTCGTCCTGAAAGGCATCAACAAGATGACCCGCAAGAAAGCAGAAGAACCCGCGCCGGAACCGGCCGAACCCGTCGTTCCCGAAGACATCCAGCTCCTCCGCGAAATCCGCGACGAACTGAAAAAGAAATAAAGACGAGATGCCGGGGCGAATCCGGCATGACGGAATTCCCGGCCACGTTTGGACTTTCCAGCGTGGCCGGGAGTCTTTTGCTATCCGCGCCGGCCACAATTTGGCCCAAATCTGTAGCCGTATGCGGAGCGGAACATAGCGATAATCGTCCTTATTTTATATCTTTGCGGCGGTATGACACTCTTTCTCACCGGAAGTCCAACCCGCTACGGAGAAGACCATTTCACGACAGACAATGGCTTCCTGGCGGCCGTACAAGCCGCTTTGAACGAAGCCACCGGCGGCCGCCGCGCCCCCCGCGTACTGCTCATCAGCGCCGCCCCCGACGACCGCGGCTTCACCCGCTCGGTGAAGAAAGGCATGAGCGACTGCATCCACAAGTCCGGCATCCGGACCGGCTCCATCACGATGCTTGAGCGCCGCAACGCCCACCGGGCCGCCGAACTGGTGCGGCAGGCCGACTGGGTGATCCTGTGCGGCGGCCATACCCCCACCCAGAACCGCTTCATCCACGAGATCGGCCTGCGGAAACTCCTGCAGGACTTTCCCGGCGTGGTGATGGGCTGCAGCGCCGGCTCCATGAACTGCGCCGACAAAGTGTACGCCCACCCGGAACTGCCCGGCGAAGTGGTCGATCCCGCCTACCGGCGCTGGCTGACCGGCCTGGGACTGACAGACATCAACCTGATCCCGCACCTGGAGCAGGTGCGCAACTACCGGGTGGACGGCCGGCGCCTGCTCGAAGACGTGGCGTTCCCCGACAGCCTGGGCCGCCGCTTCTATACCTTCCCCGACGGCGGCTACATCCGGGTCAAGGACGGCCGCAGCGTCCTCTACGGTGAAGCCTGGGAGATTTCCGGCGGCACCATGCACCGCATTTGTGACGAGAATACATCCTATTCATTCATGAACCTGATTTTCATTTCCCCCCACTTCCCGCAGACCTACTGGCACTTCTGTGCCGGCGCCAGACACAACGGCGTCAACGTGCTGGGTATTGCGGACACCAACTACGAGAACCTGCCGTGGGAACTTCGCCAGAACCTCACGGACTATTATAAAGTGAACAACCTGGAAGACTACGCCGAAATGTACCGTGCCGTAGCCTGGTTTGCCCACAAGTACGGCAAGATCGACTGGATCGAATCGAACAACGAATACTGGCTGGAGCAGGACGCCCGCCTGCGGACCGATTTCAACATCACCTCCGGCATTCACAGCGACCGGATCGCGGCCATCCGCAACAAGTCCGAAATGAAGAAATACTATGCGCTGGGCGGCATCCCGACGGCCCGGCAGGTAAAGGGCTCCGAGGGCATGGACGCCATCCGCGCTTTCGTCAGGAAGACCGGCTATCCGGTCATTGCCAAGCCCGACAGCGGCATGGGAGCCTCCGGCACCTTCAAGCTGCAGAGCGACGCGGAATTGGAAGCCTGGTTCGAAGCCCATCCCGATTTCGGGCTTTTCGTCATCGAAGAATTCATCACGGGCCTGCTCGTGAGCTACGATGCGATCTATAATTCACGCCTGGAACCGGTCTTCGAAAACAATTCCGTGTTCCCCACGCCCATCATGGACATCGTGCACGGCAACCTGGACACCTGCTACTGGGTCAACAAGACGGTGCCGGCGAAACTCGCCGCCATCGGCCGCCGCACGGTCAAGGCCTTCAACACGCCGGGCCGTTTCGTGCACCTGGAATTCTTCCAGCTCGACCGCGATCGTGAAGGGCTGGGCAAGAAAGGCGACTACGTGGGTCTGGAGGTCAACATGCGCCCGCCGGGCGGCTACACCCCCGACATGATGAACTACGCCCACTCCACCGACGTGTTCCAGATCTGGGCCGACATGGTGGCCTTCGACGAGCGGCGCAAGCCGGAGGGCGAGCCGTTCTACTGCGGCTACGCCTCCCGTCGCGACGGTCTGGCCTATGCGCACAGCCATCAGGAAATCATGGAGAAATACGGGGCGGCCATCAGCTTCCAGGGACGCGTTCCCGACGCCCTCTCCGACGACCTGGGCAACCACTGCTACATCGCGCGCTTCCCCGACAAGAAAGACATCGAGCCCTTCTTCCGTTTCGTCACCGAGCGAAGTTAATCATCCAGCGTGGCACCTTCCACGCTGGAAATCAATAAATTACCGAAATCCGGTTGCGTATTTTTACGCAACCGGATTTCGTTAGTGTGCTGATTATCAGGCATGTGTCCGCCACGGAAAAAATTGTTGAAATCTTTTTGTGGAAATTATTGGAATTATTTGGAAGAATGTGGAAAATTTTCTTAACTTTGCAACACACATCACTGAACGCATATAGGATACGATGGCGAAGTTTATCGGTTGCTACAAGGCAAAGGTCGACGACAAGGGGAGATTGATCTTCCCTTCCGCCTTCAAATCCAGTATGGGCGAGGGCGCTTGCCTTCGCTTCGTAGTTAAAAAGTCTCTCTTCGCAGAGTGCCTCGAAATGTACGCCTACGATGAGTGGGAAAAGGATTCCGAAGCGGTCAGAAGCCGTTTGAACCCCTTCAACAGGGAGCACGATACCTTCTGGCGGGAATACATGAGAGGCACTGCGGACGTAGAGCCGGACGGTAAGCTGGGACGCATGACGATCCCGAAGGCCCTCCTCAAGAAGGCGGGCATCGACAAGGAAGTCGTCTTTGCGGGAAGCAACCACATGATCGAGATCTGGGACAAGAAGAAGTACGAGGAGCGAGAGATGGAGAGCGAGGACTTCGTGGCGCTGGCCGAAAAGATCCTCGGTTAGCAGAAGGAGATTCCCGAAATGTCTGCGTACCACACTCCCGTCCTTCTCAACGAGAGCATTTCGGCGCTTGCCATTCGCGAAGACGGTGTCTACGTGGATGCGACCTTTGGCGGAGGCGGCCACAGCCGCGAGATCCTGAAGCATCTCGGTCCGAAAGGCCGGCTGATCGCTTTTGACAAAGACCAGGACGCCCTGGCCAATGCGCCCGATGATCCGAGACTGACCGTTGTCCACAATGATTTCCGCTTTGTGCACAACTTCGTGAAATACTACGGATATGCGGCGGTGGATGGAATACTGGCGGACCTGGGCGTATCGTCGCACCAGTTCGATACGGGAGAACGAGGCTTCTCCTTCCGTTTCGGGAACGCGCCGCTGGATATGCGCATGAATGCTGACGCACCGGTGTGTGCAGCTGATATAGTAAATAGTTATAGTGGGGAAGATCTGGAAAGGATCTTCCGGCTTTACGGCGAGGTAGAGAGCAGCAGGCGGGTTGCGGAACTGGTGGTTTCGGCCCGGGAGAGAAGTCCGTTGAAGACCACGGACGATTTAGGCAGAGCGCTAGCACCTGTTCTGCCTAAATTATTTGAACATAAATATTTGGCAAAGATATACCAAGCGCTGAGGATTGAAGTCAATGGCGAGATGGCTTCATTGGAGGGGTTTATGAAAGGGGCTTTCCGATCGCTCGGGCAAGGAGCACGGCTGGCCGTCATTACATACCATTCTATCGAAGACCGCATCGTCAAGACCGCAATCAGGGATGGCTGTCAGGCAGGACAGCTCCAGCGTGTGAACAAGAAACCCATTCTTCCCGCCGAGGAAGAAATTTCTTCCAACACGCGCGCGCGCAGCGCAAAACTGAGGGTCGCCGAAAGGCAGTAAGACGATGAAGAAACGGAACAAGAACCAGGACCAGGACCAGAATCAGGACCAGCGTCGGAAAAAAGGCCGTCTCAGACGGATTTTCGACAAGGTGGTCAGCTACCTGAGCGGGGACAAGCTGATCGAATGGGGCGTGGACCGTCAGCTCGGTTTCATCTTCTTCGTGTTCCTCATCATCTGTGCCTCCATCGCCTGGAGCCTCATGGTGGAACAGAACCTCGTGAAAGTACAGAAAAACGAGCGGGCGCTGCAGGAACTGCGCATCAGTTACCAGCAACGCACCCTCGACCTGGTGGGCATGAACAACCGCACCCGGATCGACGGTCTGCTGAAAGCGAGCGGCTCGAAGCTGCACGCTCCGGTCAAACCGCCCAAACGCATTGAACTGGACAAATAGGGCTATGCAGGTCAATATCCATAAAGTCGGCGCTTTCTATCTGCTGTTCGTGCTGATGGCACTGGTGGCAGCAGGGCAGATCGTGAACCTGCAGTTCATCAACAAGCCCGGGCGCAGCTATTCGAAAAAGACGACCCGTGAAGACGTGCTCCCCTGCACCCGCGGCAGCATCCTCGCCGACGACGGACGCTACCTGGCCTTCTCCATCCCCGAGTACCGCATGGGCATGGACTGCGTGCAGCCCGACTCCGCCCTCTTCGCCAGCGGCATCGACTCCCTGGCCATCTGCCTGGCCAATTTTTACAAAGACAAGAAGGCCTCCCAGTACAAGAAAGAAATCGTAGACCGCCGCAAGGAAGGGCTCAAGGGCGGACGCCGCTATCTCTTCCTCAACCGGCGCCTCCTCACCTACCAGGAGATGAAGGAAGTTTCCTCCTTCCCCATCCTGCGGGAAGGCCGCGGACGTGGCGGACGCGACGAGGTGAAGGTGGACCACCGCACCTACCCTTACGGCCGCCTGGGCTTCCGTACCCTCGGCTACATCAAGGACCAGAGCGAGATTCCGACCATCGGTATCGAAGGCAGCTGCGACTCCATCCTGCGCGGCACCGACGGCATCCAGCCGATGCGGCTGACCGAAGGCCGCAACTGGATTGTGGATACCGACCGCGAGACCATCCAGCCCGTGGACGGCCTCGACGTGCAGCTGACCCTCGACATCGACATGCAGGACCTGGCCCAGAACGCCCTGATGGACGTCCTCCGCAAAACCAATGAAGTCCATGCGGGTACCGTCGTGGTGATGGAAGTCGCCACCGGCGAGATCAAGGCCATGGTCAATCTTGAGAAGAACGGAAAGGGCGGCTTCGACGAGACCTACAACTACGCCATCGGCCGCAAGGGCGAACCGGGCAGCGTCTTCAAGGGCGCCACCCTCACCACCCTCCTCGAAGACAAGAAGCTCACGCTCGAGACCGTGGTCCCCGCCCCCGTCATCTGGAACTACGGCGGCGGCAAGCCCTTCGAGGACTCCTACCTGAGAAACTACCCGGGCACGATCTCCGTCCTGCGGGCCTTCGAAATCTCCTCCAACAACATTTTCCGCATGCAGGCGGTCAAATATTACGACAAAAACCCGAAGGAATTCTTCCGGAAACTCACCGAGGAGCGCCGCATCACCTACGACTTCCCGTTTGACCTCAAGGGCATGGCCCATGCACACCTCAAGGACCCTGACCGGAAGGTCAATCCGGGGGCCTGGAACATGAAGGATCTGCCCCAGACCGCCATGGGCTACACCGTGGAAATCACCCCGCTCCATACGCTCAACTTCTACAACGCACTCGCCAACGAAGGCGTGATGATGCGCCCGCATCTGGTGCGCAACTACCAGAAGGACGGGGAGATCGTCAAGGAATTCAAACCGGAGAAGATCGGCACCATCTGCAGCAAGGAGACGGCCCATGAGATGTGGCGCGCCATGCGCGGCGTGGTCGAATCGGAAGGCGGCACGGGCCACCGCGTCTTCCAGGGCTGCCCGGTGAAAGTGGCCGGCAAGACAGGCACCGCCCGTATCGTCTTCCCCAACACAGGCCGATATGAGGACAGGGCGGGTCACAAGATGCACCAGGCCACCTTCGTGGGTTTCTTCCCCTACGAATCGCCCAAATATACCATGATTGCCGTGGTCTATTCCGAACCGACCTTCGGAAACTTCTACGGTGCCACCTGGTGCGGCCCGGTCTTCCGGCAGGTCGCCGAAGGCATCTACGCTTCGGCCGTAGACTGGCAGGATCCCCTGCCGAAGAAAGGCGCGCTCCCGCAGAACGACGGCATGCTGTCGTTCCAGGGACAGGAAGACATCCATAAAGGACTCGTTCCGAACGTGAAAGGGATGGGACTGCGCGAAGCGCTCGCCCTGCTCGAGAAATCGGGCTATCAGGTCTCTTTCGAGGGCCAGGGCATCGTGGAAAGCCAGCTTCCGGCCGCCGGCGACACCGCCAGGGAAAAGAACATCACCCTCAAACTGAAAGAACAATACAAGCAGCATGAAACTAACTAGCATATTGAAAGGCATCGACGTCGTGGCCACCCGCGGTGAACTGGAGCGGGAGATCAGTTTCCTGACCTTCGACTCGCGGACCTGCCGCCCCGGCGCCCTCTTCATCGCCGTGGCGGGAACGGCTGTCGACGGACACGCCTATATCGCCAAGGCCGTCGCAGCCGGCGCCAGCGCCGTTCTCTACCAGAATGACATCCCGGACGCGGACAGCCTCGGCGACACCACCCTGGTGAAAGTGGCGGACAGCCGCAAGGCCCTCGCCCTGGCCGCCGACAACTGGTACGACCACCCGTCGGGCAAGCTGAACCTGGTGGGCATCACCGGCACCAACGGCAAGACCACGACCGTCACCCTGCTCTACAACCTTTTCACCCAGCTGGGATGGGCCTGCGGCCTGATCTCCACCATCGCCAACTTCATCGACGGCGAACGGCTGGAGACCTCCCACACCACCCCCGACCCCATCGAACTCAACGGCCTGCTGGCCCGGATGGTGGAAAAAGGCTGCAGCTACTGCTTCATGGAAGTGAGTTCCCACTCCGTAGACCAGGAGCGTATCGCCGGCCTGCAGTTCAAGGTGGCCATCTTCTCCAACCTGACCCACGACCACCTCGACTACCACAAGACCTTCGCCGCCTACCGCGACTGCAAGAAACGCTTCTTCGACGAACTACCGAAAGAGGCGTTCGCCCTCACCAATATCGACGACCGCAACGGCGAAGTAATGGTGCAGAACACGCGCGCGCAGATCCGGACCTATGCCTGCAAGCGCATGGCCGACTTCCGCTGCAAGATCGTGGAAGAGAGCCTGGAAGGCATGTTGGTCAGCCTGGACGGAACCCAGGTCTGGACGCGTTTCATCGGCGCGCACAACGCCTACAACCTGCTGGCCGTGTACAGCACGGCCGTGCTGCTCGGCGCCAAGCCCGAAGAGGTGCTGGTGCAGCTGAGCGCCCTCGGCCCGGTGGCCGGCCGCCTCGACTTCGTCCGCGGCGGGAAAGACCTGACCGGCGTGGTGGACTATTCCCACACGCCCGATGCGCTGGAGAACGCCCTGAAGACACTCCGCGAGACCTGCCAGGACCGCTGCCTGGTGTGCGTGTTCGGCTGCGGAGGCGACCGCGACCGCACCAAGCGCCCCGAGATGGGGGCCATCGCCGCCAAATACGCCGACCGCGTCGTGGTCACCTCCGACAATCCGCGCACCGAAGACCCCGAAGCCATCATCCAGGAAATCCGCGCCGGTATGGACACCCCGGCCCGCGCCAAGAGCCTGTTCATCACCGACCGCCGCGAGGCCATCCGCACCGCCCTGATGACCGCTCCGGAGGGCGCCGTGATCCTGGTGGCCGGCAAGGGACACGAAGATTATCAGATCATCGGCACGACCAAGATCCATTTCGACGACAAGGAAGTAATCGCCGACACCTTTGCAGAAATGAAATAAACGAGAAACCCTATGCTCTATCATCTCTTTGAATACCTCAACAACGCCGGATTTGACTTCCCGGGCGCCGGTCTGATGCGCTACATCTCGTTCCGCGGCATCAGCTGCGCCGTCGTGGCCATCCTGACCTCGATGCTCGTGGGCAAGCGGATCATCGCCACGCTGCAGAAGAAACAGATTGGCGAGACCATCCGCGACCTGGGCCTGGAAGGCCAGCTGCAGAAGAAGGGAACCCCCACCATGGGCGGCATCATCATCCTGATCTCGATCCTGATTCCGATCCTGCTCTTCGGCGACCTGACCAACGTCAACATCCTGCTGCTGATCCTGACGACCGTCTGGCTCGGCCTGCTGGGCTTCCTCGACGATTATATCAAGGTATTCAAGCACAACAAGGACGGGCTCAACGGCAAGTACAAGATCGTGGGCCAGGTGCTGCTGGGCGTGATCGTGGGCCTGACCCTCTATCTCACGGCCGACCCGGGCATGAGCTACAGCCGCACCACCATTCCTTTCTTCAAGGGCAACGAGTTCGACTATAAATGGCTGGTCCCCTTCTCCGGCCCCGTGGTCCGCGCCCTGCAGGGCGGCGTCTACGTGCTCGTCATCACCTTCATCATCACCGCCGTCTCCAACGGCGCCAACCTGACCGACGGCATGGACGGCCTGGCGGCGGGTGTATCGGCCATCATCGGAGCGACGCTCGGCGTGCTCGCCTACCTGTCCGGTCACACCGGCTTTGCCGAATACCTCAACATCATGTACCTCCCCAACATCGGCGAAGTGACCGTCTACGTGTTCTGCTTCGTGGGCGCCCTGCTGGGCTTCCTGTGGTACAATGCCTTCCCGGCGCAGGTGTTCATGGGCGACACGGGTTCCCTGGCGCTGGGCGGCATCATCGCCGTACTGGCCGTCGTTATCCGGAAGGAGCTCCTGCTCCCCATTCTCTGCGGCATTTTCGTCGTGGAGAGCCTCTCCGTGATCATCCAGCGGTACTACTTTAAATATACCAAGAAAAAGACCGGCACCGGCGTGCGCATCTTCCGCATGTCTCCCCTGCACCACCACTACCAGAAGGAGAACCCGGACGCGCTGCTGCAGAAACCGGCCCAGATCCATCCTGAAAACAAAATCGTCGTTCGGTTCTGGATCGTATCGATCCTGCTGGCGGTCATCACCATCGTAACCTTGAAAATCAGATAAGCATGAAAAGAGCAGTCATTCTCGGCGGCGGCGAAAGCGGCGTGGGCGCGGCAGTCCTGGCGAAAGTCCAGCACTACGACACCTTCCTCTCGGACAGCGGCACGCTCAAGGAGCAGTTCCGCAGCCAGTTGCAGAAATGGGAAATCCCTTTTGAAGAAGGCGGCCACACCCCCGAAAAGGTGCTCGACGCCGATCTCGTGATCAAGAGCCCCGGCATCCCCGAGACGGCACCGCTGGTGGTACGCCTGCGCGAGCAGGGCACGCCCGTCATCTCCGAGATCGAATTCGCCGGCTACTACGACACGGCCAAGAAAATCTGCATCACCGGCAGCAACGGCAAGACCACGACCACCTCGCTGATCTACTACCTGCTGCAGAACGCCGGCCTGAACGTGGGCCTCGGCGGCAACATCGGCAAGAGCTACGCCATGCAGGTGGCCACGGAGAAGCATGACATTTACGTCCTGGAGCTCAGCAGTTTCCAACTCGACGGCATGTACGACTTCAAGGCCGACATCGCGGTGCTGATGAACATCACGCCCGACCACCTCGACCGCTACGACCACTGCTTCCAGAACTATATCAACGCCAAGTTCCGCATCACGCGCAACATGAAGCCGGAAGACTGCTTCATCTTCTGCTCCGACGACGAAGTGACCATCGGCGAACTCAACAAGATCGTGGTCCAGGCCAAGAAGCTGCCGTTCACCCAGAACGACACGGTCGAGGAAGGCGCCTGGCTCGAGAATGACACCCTGCGGGTGCGCTACGACGGCGACGAATTCGACATTCTGGTGCAGGACCTGGCCCTGGAAGGCCGGCACAACGTATACAACTCGATGGCGGCGGCCATCACCGGCAAGATCATGAAGGTCACCAACGAGACCATCCGCCGGTCGCTGATCACCTTCGAAGGCGTGGAACACCGCATGGAGAAAGTGATGACCGTGGGCGGCGTGCTCTACGTCAACGACTCGAAGGCCACCAACGTCAACTCCACCTGGTACGCCCTGGAAAGCGTCCAGACCCCGATCGTCCTGATCCTGGGCGGCACCGACAAGGGCAATGACTACGCCCCCATCGCAGACCTGGTGCGCGAGAAGGTGAAAGCCATCGTCTGCCTGGGCGTGGACAACAAGAAGATCAAGGATTTCTTCGGCGGGATGGTGCCCGTCTACGAGACCCGCTCGGCTGAAGAATGTGTCAATCAATGCGCGGATCTCGCCGTTTCGGGCGACACGGTGCTGCTGAGTCCCTGCTGCGCCAGTTTCGACCTGTTCAAGAACTACGAGGACCGCGGACGCCAGTTCAAGGAAGCGGTAAGGAGGCTGTAGCATGAAGCAGTTCTGGAAACTCAAGGGAGACCGGGTCATCTGGATCATCGTGGTGTTTTTCGCCATGATTTCGATCGCTGCCGTCTTTTCGTCGAGCAGCTTCCTGGCCTCTTCCCGCGGCATCAGCAAGGTCGCCATCTTCATGGAGCAGACCAAATCGGTGCTGATGGGTTTCCTGGCGCTGCTCATCTGCTACCTGATTCCGCTGCGTTTCTACCGCACCTTCTCCTTCGTCATTTTCGGCAGCTCCGTGTTCCTGCTGCTGCTGCTCTTCCTGCCGGGCTTCCGGGTGGAGATCAACGGCGCCATCCGCGGCATCCGGCTCTTCGGACGCACCTTCCAGGTGTTCGAATTCGCCAAGATCGGCGTGATTCTCTACCTGGCCCGCGCGCTCGAGATCTGGGGCGACGACCTCGACGATTTCAAGCAGTTCGCCCTGAAGATCCTGCTGCCCGTCGGCGTGGTCTGCCTGCTGATCATGCAGAACAGCTTCTCCTCCGCCCTCCTGATCGGCCTGATCACTTTCCTGATCCTCTTCTTCATGAATGTGAGCCTGAAGAACCTGGGCATTACGATGGGCATCCTGTTCATCGCCGTGCTGCTGATGTTCCTCACCTACCATGCTTTCTTCGCCGGCCGGCCCCAGCGGCTCGAGTCGGGCGTGGGCAAGCTCTTCAACCGTTTCGGAACGGTGGAAGGCCGTCTGACCGCCCACTTCCAGAAAGAGGAGGAAGACCTGGAGAACCTCTCCCGCACCGAACAGCAGCAACTCATGGACAAGGACCGCCAGAGCGAAAATGCGAAGGTCGCCATCTCCGAAGGCGGCATCTTCGGCAAGGGCCCGGGCAAGAGCACCCAGCGCTATTCCCTGTCCATGGCCTTCTCGGATTTCATCTATGCCTTTATCGTGGAGGAATACGGCCTGCTGGGCGGGACCTTCGTCATCCTGCTCTACCTGATTTTCCTTTTCCGCTGCATACGGCTCTGCCAGCGCTGCAAAGCCACCTATTCCAGCGTGCTGATCGTGGGCCTCGCCTTCCTGATCACCACACAGGCCTTCCTGCACATTCTGGTGAACGTGCGCATCCTGCCCATCACCGGCCACACCCTGCCCCTGATCAGCCACGGCGGCACCGCCTACCTGGTGCTGAGCGGGGCCTTCGGCATGATTCTCTCGGTCAACAAGCAGCTGGAGAAGCAGGACGCGCTGGAACGCGCGGCCCGGGAAGCGGAAGAAGCGGCCATGGTGACCAGCATCGCCGCGGCGGACGGCTACCAGAACAGCACTGAAACGACTGAATACAATTATACGACTCCCGATGAATAAACCTCGCATCATCATCAGTGGCGGCGGAACGGGCGGACACATCTTCCCGGCTCTTTCCATCGCAGGTTCGATCAAGGAATGCTGCCCCGAAGCGGAGATCCTCTTCGTAGGGGCGGAAGGCAAAATGGAAATGGAGCGTGTTCCGGCAGCAGGCTACAAGATCATCGGCCTGCCTGTGGCGGGCCTGCAGCGCAAGCTCTCACTCAAGAACCTCGCCCTTCCCTTCAAAGTGGCCAAAAGCGTCCGCAAAGCCGGTGACATCATCCGGGAGTTCAAGCCGGATGTCGCTGTGGGCGTGGGCGGCTACGCCAGCGCGCCGCTGTTGTGGAGCGCTTCCCGCAAAGGCATCCCCTGCCTCATCCAGGAGCAGAATTCCTATGCGGGCCTGACCAACAAGATCCTTTCAAAGCGCGCCGCCTGCATCTGCACGGCTTACGAGGGCATGGAGCGCTTCTTCCCCGCCGACCGCATCATCCTCACCGGCAATCCGATCCGCAAGGAGATCGCTCCGGCGACGAAAGAACAGCGGGAAGAGGGTTACCGCTTCTATGGTCTCGACCCCGCCAGGAAGACCCTCTTCGTGGTGGGCGGCAGCCTGGGCTGCGGCACCCTGAACCGCGTGATGCGCGACTGGGTGGAACACCGCGCCGCAAAGGCCGGCTACCAGGTGATCTGGCAGTGCGGCAAATTCTACAAGAGCGGCGTGGATGCGTTCATGGAGGGGCGCACGGTACCCAACCTCTTCTATACGGATTTCATCCAGCGGATGGACCTGGCCTACGCCGTATCCGATCTGCTGGTCTCGCGCGCGGGCGCCGGCACGATCTCGGAACTCTGCGTGGCCGGAAAAGCCACGATCTTCGTCCCTTCGCCCAACGTGTCGGAAGACCACCAGACGCACAATGCGATGGCCCTGGTCAACAAGGACGCGGCCCTGATGGTCCGCGACGCCGAAGCAGACACGAAGCTGATCGACACGGTGGAAAGGCTCATCAGCGATGACGCCCGTCTGGCAGAGCTGGAAAAGAATATCCTGACTCTCGGGCGCAAGGACGCGTCGGAGGTCATCGCCAAAGAAGTATTGAAACTCGTCAAATAGATTCTTCGCTCCGCTCAGCATGACAAGCTACTCCCACTATTATTTCATCGGCATCGGCGGCATCGGCATGAGCGCCATCGCCCGCTATTTCAAGCACCAGGGCCACGAAGTGTCCGGCTATGACCGTACACCCTCCGCCCTCACCCGCGAACTGGAAGCCGAGGGCATTGCCATCCATTACGAAGACGACGTGACGGCCATCCCGCAGGACATCGCCCACACCCTGGTGATCTATACGCCCGCCATTCCCGAAGACTTCAAAGAACTGCAGTACGTGCGCGGGCACAGCTATCCTCTGTGCAAACGCTCGAAGGCGCTGGGCGAGATCGCACGCGGCCAGGAATGCCTCGCCGTGTCGGGCACCCATGGCAAGACGACGACGAGCACCCTGCTCGCCCATATCCTGACCGCTGCCGGCGAAGGCTGCAGCGCCTTTCTGGGTGGCATCTCGAAAAACTACGACACCAACCTGCTGCTGAGCCGGAATCCGGTCCTCGTGGCCGAAGCCGACGAGTTCGACCGCTCCTTCCTGCAGCTGCACCCCCATATCGCCGTGGTGACGGCCACCGATGCCGACCACCTAGACATCTACAACGACCACGCGCACGTGGTCGAGGCTTTCGGCCAGTTTACCGCCCAGGTCGACGCCGACGGCGCCGTCGTAGTCAAGCATGGCGTCGACGTGCCCCTGGCCCGGACCAGCGCCAAGGTCTGGCGTTATGCCTACGACACCCCCTGCGACTTCTATGCATCGGACATCCGGCCGCTGGAAGGCGGACGCTTCGACTTCACCCTGAACCATCCGGGCGGACGTATTGAACACTGCAGCGTCGGCATCCCGGGCTGGGTCAACGTGGAAAACGCCGTGGCCGCATCGGCCATCGCCCTGCTGCATGGCACCGCACCCGGCGTCATCCGGGACGCCCTGGCCAGTTTCCAGGGGGTCAAGCGGCGCTTCGACATCCATGTCAATACCCCGCGCATCGCCTACATCGACGACTACGCCCATCATCCCAACGAGATCAAGGCGGCCATCAGCTCGATGCGCAACATCTTCCCCGGCCGGACGCTGCTCGGCATCTTCCAGCCGCACCTCTACACCCGGACCCGCGATTTCGCATCGGAATTCGCCGAAGCGCTCAGCGGCCTGGACGCTCTGATCCTCCTGCCCATCTATCCGGCCCGTGAAGAGCCTATTCCGGGCGTAAACGCCGAACTCATCTTCGACCAGGTGACCCTCCGTGACAAGGTGCTGATTCCGAAAGAACAGCTCATGGACCACCTGAAGACCCGTCCCATCGACTGCCTGGTGACCTTCGGCGCCGGAGACGTCGACCGTTTTATCGAACCCATCGCCAACTGGCTCAAGACCCTCGCATGACCCGACGCATCCTCCTTACCTCACTGATCGTGCTGCTCTCGGGCGGCCTGCTGGGCAGTTACTTCTATTTCACCGGCCAGCTGGTAACCCAGGGACAGCGGCAAGCCCGCTGCCGGCAGGTGGATGTGATCCTGCTCGACTCGCTCGAAAGCCATATCGTGGACCGGGAGGAGATATTCCGCCTGCTTGCCAGACAGAGCCTCGGCCAGCCCATCGACAGCATCGACCTGCACAAGCTCGAATCGCAGGTCCGCAGCCTGGGCGAAGTAGTCAGCGCGCAGATCTATACTGCGGACGACCGGACCCTGGCCGTCCGTATCACCCAGCGCAAGCCCGTCATCCGCTTCGAAAACGGCCAGGCGCGCTGGTACGCCGACCCGGAAGGCTACCTTTTCCCGGTACGCAAAGCCGCGGACGTGCCCGTGGTCACCGGCAACATCCCGCTTCAACTGGAGCTAAGCCACAAGGGCTTCGCGCCTGCCGCTGAACGCGACTGGACTTTTGGAATGGTGGAAATGGCGCGTTACATCGACAGCAAGCCCGTGCTCAAGCGCGAGATTACCCAGCTCGACATCGCGTCGAACGGGGATATCTTGCTCTACACCCGCACACCGGGTCCCACCATCATCTTCGGCGACGCCGCTGACTTCGACACCAAGTTCCAGAAACTGGATGCCTGGTGGCGCTACATCGAGCCCCAGATGGATGAGAAAACACATTACAAGACAATCAATCTTAAGTATAACCAACAGATAATTTGCAGGCAGCTATGAGCAGATACGCAGCAGCATTGGATTTCGGCAGCTCCAAGATCGCGCTGGCCGTCGGTGAGAAGACCGACAGCGGCGTCAGGATCGTGAGCTACCACGACGTCCCGTCGGCCGGTATCGAGAGCGGAGAGATCGTCAACGACTTCAAGGTCGAAGAGGTGGTCCGCGGACTGGTCGATCAGGCAAAGGCCGATTTTCCCGAGGAGATCGAAAGCATCACCTTCGGCCTCTCAAGCAGGGTACTTCACAGCAAGAACGTGCCCATCCAACTCACCCGCCGCGACCCGTCTTCCTACATCATGGAAGAAGAGGTTCGCCAGATTACCCGGGCCCGGTACAAAACCGCGCTCGAAGACGGCGAAATCGTTTTTGAAGCCGTTCCCCAGAAGTACAGCACCGAAGACCGCATCGGCATCACCTACGACGAGATCATCGGCATGGTGGGCGGCCAGCTCGAGGTGGATTTCAAACTCTTCTACGGGCGCAAGTCGCTCCTCGACCGCCGCACCGGCATCCTCAGGAAACTGGATCTGAAGCCCGGCAAGGCCATTCTCAACGCCATCGCTTCCGCCCGCGCCGTCCTGAGCCGTCCCGAAATGGAAAACGGCGTGGCGCTGGTCGACATCGGCAAGGGTTCCACGGAAGTGGCCATCGTCAAGGACAACATCGTCCGCCACGTGGCCATCATTCCTTTCGGCGGAGAGTCGGTGACCGGCGACATCAAGAACGTGGCCAACATCACCCGCGACTGGGCCGAGATGGTCAAACTGCGTCACGGACGCTGCTGCGAAGAATACGCCGTTGAAAACAAGAAGCTGGTGCTCAAGAGCGAGAACGAAACGGTGGAAGGTGAACTCGAGATGAGCCTGCTCATCCGGACCGTGGAGGCCCGCCTGAGCGAGATTCTCGACGCCGTCCGCTATGTCATCGAACAGTCGGGTTATGCCCGCCGCATTTCTTCGGGCGTGGTCATCACCGGCGGCGTCAGCCACCACGAAGACCTGCTCCAGCTTGCCAGTTCCCTGCTCGGCCAGAAGGTCCGTCTGGCCGCCCCGCAGGGTTCCATCGACAACGGCAGCGTGGAAGAAGCCTACGACGTCTACGCATCTACGGTCGTCGGCCTGCTGCTGGAAGCCCTCGACCCGATGCTCTCGCACGCCATCGACCAGGAAGCGGAGGCCAAGCCCGCCCAGCAGGAAGAGGCCCGGCGCATCCAGGAGACCCTCTTCGAAGAGGAGAAGGTCGACCAGGCGGCAGAACCGGTCTTGTCCAACAGGGAGCTGCGGGAACGCCGCAAAGAGGAGGAACGTCGTGCCAAGGAAGAGCGCAAGCGCCTCGAAAAAGAGCGCAAGGCCGCCGAAGAAGAGCGGAAGAGGAAAGAGAAGGAAAAAGAGAAGAAGGGCCCGAGCTTCATCGATATGTTATTTTCTGACAACAATAACGCTTAAGAGATATGGACGCAGATTTGATCCCTCAAAACTGGGAAAAACGCGGTAACATCATCACCGTCGTCGGTGTGGGCGGCGGTGGCAACAATGCCGTTTCCTATATGTATTCCTTGGGACTCAAGGATGTCGACTTTGTGATCTGTAACACCGACACCCAGGCATTGCAGAAGAGTCCTGTTCCCACCAAGCTGCAAATCGGCCCCATCCTGACCAAAGGTCTGGGTGCCGGCACTGACTATACGGTCGGCCGTCAGGCCGCCGAAGAATCGATCGAAGAGATCGGAAAACTGTTCGGAGGCGATACGCAGATGGTCTTCGTGACCTGCGGCATGGGCGGCGGCACCGGCACCGGTGCGGCTCCACTCGTGGCCAAGACCGCCAAGGAACAAGGCATGCTGACGGTCGGCGTGGTCACCGTCCCCTTCCGCGATGAAGGCAAGGAGGCACTCTACCGCGCCATCGAAGGCATCAAGGAGCTCAGCAAACACGTGGACAGCATCCTGGTGATCGACAACCAGAAGCTTTATCAGCTCTACGGCAAGATGAACATCTTCACCGCTTTCAACAAGGCCGACGAGGTCCTGGCGACGGCTGTCAAGAGCATCGCCGAGATCATCACCAGCAGCGGCTACATCAACGTGGACTTTGCTGATGTCAAGAAGGTCATGAAAAACAGCGGCGTCGCCATCATGGGTATCGGCGAAGCCGAGGGCGACGACCGTGCCATCAAGGCCGTCGAAATGGCTCTCAAGTCGCCGCTGTTGAATGACCTGAACTTGCGCAGCGTCAAGAATGCCCTGATCAACATCACCGGCAGCTCCGACGCGGAGAACGGCATCTCGATGGAAGAGCTCTCCCAGATCATGGAGTTCACCTCGCAGTACACCGGCGCTACCATCAACTTCAAGCGCGGTATCGTCTTCGACGATTCGATGGGCGGCAAGATCAGTGTCACCATCATCGCCACCGGCTTCGAGATGTGGCAGCTTCCGGTCATCGACGAGAACGAGGTCAACAAGGGCAACCGCATCGAAGTCCCCTACCGCAAGGACCTGTTCCAGAACCGCAAGAAAGGCACGCCCATCGCCCCGGACGACGGCAAGCTCCTCAACAAGAAGCGCGTGACCGGCATCCCCGCCCTCATCGTGGAGGATGTCCGCCTCATCAAGGAACTCGAAGACGAGCCGGCCTGCATCCGCCGCGAACGCATGCTGAACCCTGAAAAAGTAAATGTAACACAGGAAGTCAAGGAGACGCCAGCGGGCGAGTAAAGCCATGGAAAGAAGACGCAGAGTCCGCTTCGCGCCCAGTCCCACGGGCCCGCTCCACATGGGCGGCGTCCGCACGGCGCTCTATAACTACCTCTACGCCAAGCAGGCGGGCGGAGACTTTATCCTCCGCATTGAAGATACCGACTCCCAGCGCTTCGTGCCGGGCGCCGAGGCCTATATCATCGAGGCACTCCGCTGGTGCGGCATCTACCCCGACGAGGGCGTGGATGCAGCGGGCAATGTGGTGGAAACCGCTTCGGCCCGGCATCCGCACGCCCCCTACCGCCAGTCTCAGCGTCGCGGCATCTACCGCAAATACGCGGAAGAACTGGTCGAGAAGGGTTTCGCCTACTATGCCTTCGACACGGCCGAAGAGCTGACCGCGCTCCGCACGGCGGCCGAAGCCGAGAAGAAGACTTTCACCTACAACTGGGAGACGCGCGGTTCCTTGAAGAATTCGCTGACGCTGCCGGCCGACGAGGTCGCGCGCCGCGTCGCCGAAGAGACGGGCTGGACCATCCGTTTCAAGATCCCCGAGAACCGCACCGTCGCCATGGACGACCTCATCCGCGGCCACATCGAAGTAAATAGCAACACGCTGGACGACAAAGTATTGTGGAAGCGCGTGGACGAGCTCCCGACCTACCACCTGGCCAACATCGTCGACGACCACCTGATGGAAATCACCGAGGTCATCCGCGGCGAAGAATGGTTGCCTTCCCTGCCCCTGCACTATCTGTTGTATGAAGCCTTCGGCTGGCAGGACACGCAACCGCGCTTCGCGCATCTGTCGCTGCTGCTCAAGCCCGACGGCAAAGGCAAGCTCAGCAAACGCGACGGCGACCGCCTCGGTTTTCCGGTGTTCCCGCTGCGCTGGGTCAATGCCGAGGGCGAGGTGTCTCGCGGCTACCGCGAAGACGGCTACTACCCCGAGGCCTTCGTCAACATGCTGGCCTTCCTGGGCTGGAACCCGGGCACGGAGCAGGAGATTTTCACGCTCGACGAACTCGTGAAAGTGTTTACCCTGGAACGCGTCGTCAAGTCGGGCGCCCGCTTCAATCCGGACAAGGCGAAATGGTTCAACCAAGAGTACCTGCGGATGCGGCCCGTCGAGAAGCTGGTGGCCGAATTCCGTGCCGCCGAAGGCCCGCGTGTGGCCGCCTTCAGCGATGAATACATCGGCGGCGTGCTCGAGCTCATGCGCGAGCGCGTCCACTTCCCCACCGAGTTCCATGACGCGACTTCGTTCTTCTTTGAAGTTCCGGCGGAATACGACCCGGCGGCCGTCGCCAAGTTCTGGAAAGACGACATTCCGGCCATCATCCCGCAGGTCCGCGATTTCATCGCCGGCATCGAACCCTTCACGAAGGAGCATGTCGGCGAGTCGGTCGAAAACCTGATCCGCGAAAACGCCTGGCCGATGGGCAAGGTGATGAACACCCTCCGGCTCTTCCTCGTCGGCAAGTCGGTCGGTCCCGGCGTCGCCGACATGATGGCCGTCATGGGCAAGGACGAGGTCCTCAGGAGAATTGACAAAGGCATAGCAACATTGAAATCATGAAAATCGGATTTGCATCGGATCATGCTGGCTACGAATACAAACAGCAATTGATCGCCTATTTGCGGCGGAAAGGAATCTCCGTCGTGGATTATGGAACCCATGGAACGTCGAGCGTCGACTACCCCGACTTCGCCCATGCCCTCGCAGAAGGCATCGAGAAAGGCGAAGTGGACCGCGGCATCGCCCTCTGCGGCACCGGCAACGGCATGGCCATGACCCTCAACCACCACCCGGCCATCCGCGCCGGACTGGCCTGGAACCGCGCGATCGGCGCTCTCGTCAAACAGCACAACAATGCCAATGTCCTGGTCATGCCGGCCCGCTTCATCACCCTTCCGATGGCGCGCCTCATTGTCAAGACCTGGCTTGAAACCGAATTTGAAGGTGGAAGACACCAGCGCCGCATCGAGAAGATTCCTTGTGCTTGACGGATGTCCAGTCGAAGACGGCATGGCCGCCTTCTTCGAAGCGCATCTCTCGCACGACCTGGCGGATTATCCCGACGGGATCGTCCTCCCTTTGGACAAACCCTACCGCTGGACCTCCGCCGACCTGGTGCGCAAATGCAAATTTACCCTGCAGAAACACTTTGGCCTCCGCAAGCTGAAAGTCGGCCACGCCGGCACCCTTGACCCGCTCGCCACGGGCTTGCTGCTGGTGTGCATCGGCAAGGCCACCAAGCTTGCGGAGGTACTGCAGGCTTCCGAAAAGGAATACCTGGCCACGGTCGAATTCGGCGCCACCACGTCGTCTTTCGACCTGGAGCAGCCCATCGACCAGTATTTTCCGTACGGACATATCACCGAAGAAGCCGTCCGTGCCGCCCTGCCCGCCTTCACCGGTCCGCAGGACCAGGTACCACCGCTCTTCTCAGCGAAGATCATAAACGGCCTCCGCGCCTACGAATATGCCCGCAGCGGCGAGCCGGTCGAACTCAAGACCAACCGGATCGAAATCTATAGCATCACACTGGAAGGATTCACGCTGCACAACGTGATGACGGGCGACGGCTACACGGTCGACCCCGTCGTCCGCAACATCCACAACTACCACACTTCTTCGACCAGCGACGGGACCCGCCCCGCCGCGGTACTCCGCATCCGCTGCTCCCGCGGCACCTACATCCGTTCCCTGGCCCGGGACCTCGGCCTCGCCCTGGGCTCCGGCGCCTACCTTACCGCCCTGCGAAGGATCGCCAGCGGTGAATTCCGGCTGCCGTCCCTGCTTCCTGCTTCAACGCCAGACGGCACGCAGAAGCAGTTCCCGGATTAGAGCGCCGTCGTCACAGAAACGCCCCCAAAGTCATAGATTGGGGCTGAATCCAGCCCCGAAATGGTGAGGCTGCTGATGAGCTGTTTGGTCAGGCTGACCGTCACCCGATAATACTTGCCGTTCTCGAAGGAGACCCCGGACTGGGTGAAATCGTAATAGCCGTCTGCCGCCTGGGCCGACAGGGTGATCATTTGGTTGCTGAAAGCCGGAATGGCCACATACAGCGTGCTGGCGGCCGGAGACGGCGTCACGGTATACGTGATGGAACCATCGTTGAACAGGAACTGGGTGGCAGCCAGTGCCAGTTCCGCCTCGCCTACAGTTTTCTTGAGCGTAAACTTCACAATGGCCTGCCGGCTCTCGAAGCTGGCGGGGGTGGTGGTGATGGTGTTGCCGGAGACCGCCGTCACGGTAGCCGTGGCCGTGGCGTAGTCGCAGTTGTTCGCAATGTATGCCAGCGTTCCGTTCTGGCTTGCATAGTTCTCGCTGCTGAATGTGAGCGTAAGTTCATCTCCCTGGGACGGGGCGGTGGTCAGGTCACCCGTCAGCTCGGTACTGGCAGAGCCACCCGTAGCCGGGTGGAGTTCACCCAGACAATCACTCCCCTTGTACACTTTCACCACGTCCGATGTCTCCCAGGTTGACTGGATGGTCTTGCCGTCCGTGGCTTCCGTGAGGGCTTTGGTAGGGGCGCCCTTATAGGCCGTCAACGTTAAGGTGTAAACGCCTTCCTTTTGCTGAGGATGTTCCTCCTGGATCGTCCCGGGGAGCTCTACGTCGAAACCCGTACAGGAGACGCCGACGATGCCCGCCGCCACTACGGCGGCAAACAATGCAAATAACGTTCTTTTTCTCATGATACCTTCCTCCCCTAGTTTATCACTGGCGGCCAAATCAGGTCGCCACCGTCTGTATAACCCGGTTTGCTGGCTTGCAGCAGGCCGGCCCCTGTTTTGAGTTCCACAGGCGTCACCTGCGGCTGCTCATAGATCCTTTTTCTTTCATGCTTTTCCAGGTCATTTAAGCAAAGTTATAAAATTTTAGGAAAAATGGCAAATCATTTAAGACAAATAGAAAATCATTCCCAGAAAAATTGCTCTTTGACGACCCGCGCCACAATTTTTGGTTATTTGATGAAAAATTGGTAACTTTGATATTTATGAAGAAAAATCCAACTGAAACGAAAGTAAGATGAGAAAGATACCTTTTATATTTGTTTTGCTTTTTCTGCTGCTGGGTTCGCAGCCGGCCTTTGCCTTTGACGGCTACGGAACCGAGGCGAAGCCCTATCTTATTAAGTCTGCGTCAGACTGGACACAGTTGTATCAAGATTCCAGGTTCAATAACAAGGACTATGCGGGTAAATATTTCAGGCTTGTGGCCGATATTTCGGTAATTGATGATTATTATTTCGATAACGTGGTGGGATGGGATTCTGATTATCCTTTCAGAGGTGTCTTTGATGGAGATGGCCATACCCTTACTTTTAGAAGTATAGCCGGTGAACAAGGCTCCGGTAATAAGGTTTTGGAGCATATGGCTCCGTTCCGCTACGTGGGAGACGGCGCCGTTATCAAAAACCTGCATGTTGTAGGAATCGCACAGACTTACAGGCAGTATCTCGCAGGTCTGGTGGCGCGCGTAAGCGGCAAGGTCGTTATCCGCAATTGCTGGGTAAGTACCGATGTAAATACTGTCGGCGACAGAACTTATACGGAGGCGTACAACGGCGGTATAGTAGCAGAGGCTTTCGGCTCAGACTCAGACTTGACTTTGGAGAATTGCCTTTTCGATGGAATAATGTCCGAAAAGGACTGGGTAGACTACAGTGGCGGCCTGGTGGGAAAGGCCGACGGAAAGGTCACCCTCAAAAACTGCATCTTTAAACCGTCAAAGGTGGATGTCACCGTAGACCATTGCGCTACGCTTGTGCGCATGGGATCCCCGGAATCGCTCACTTTGGACAAGTGCTACTATTTCACTCTTATGGGTACAGCGCAGGGAACTAATGCTTCTTCGATGAGTGCCAGCGATTTGGTCGCCGCTTTTGGAGAGCAGTGGGAAGTGGTTGGTAACAAGGCCGTCCCCATTCTGTTTGATGTAGCTTCTTTCAAAGGTGCGGGAACGGAGCCCTCTCCTTATCTGATAGCTTCCATTGATAACTGGAATTATCTGATGTATCGGGTCTCTTTGGGAGACTCCTTTTCCGGGAAGCATTTCCAACTGACCAACAATGTGAAGATTCACAAGATGATTGGAGAGTATAGCGGAGACGGCGCAGGCCAGCAAAAACCTTTCAGCGGCACCTTGGATGGAAATGGAAACACCTTGACCCTGGATCTTGAAGGCAGTGGCAGCCATATAGCACCCTTTGCCTGCATCAAGAATGCCACCATCAAGAACCTGATCCTGGCCGGAAGCGTCACGACTTCAGGTATGCGTCCCGCTGGCATTACCAGTTTTGTGATGGGTGACCAAAATCTTATTGAGAACTGTAAGACCAGCACTATCGGCATCAAATCCACTTACAATGCGGATGTCGATGCGGGCGCTTTCGTGGGCAGGGTCAATGCCAATGCGCATCTCACCATCAGGGGCTGTTCTCTGGAAGGCCCTATCACTATCCAGTATAACTCCGGTTACGAAGGCGGCGGCTTTGTGGGCTTTGCGCAGGCTGGTGCTCACGTCACGGTTCAAGACTGCGTTTTTGGAATGGTCGTGCTACTGTCTACCAAGGGAAAACCGGGGAGCAATGTGTACAGTGAGCAGTATTACCTGTTTGTGGGAGGAAGTGAAGATGCAACCGTTACCA